>Ga0101943_1000079_pt1 | contig 280708 bp, 285 predicted proteins | sample DewCreD2012metaG_5_FD_75244 | JGI IMG/M metagenome (GOLD analysis project Ga0101943, IMG submission 75244) | Hot spring sediment bacterial and archeal communities from British Columbia, Canada, to study Microbial Dark Matter (Phase II) - Dewar... ... | reverse complement strand
ATGACGGTGCAGTTGATTGCGCCGGTGGCGATTGAGGAAGGGTTGCGGTTTGCCATCCGCGAGGGCGGGCGCACGGTGGGCGCCGGCGTCGTCACCAAGATCTTGCAGTAAGGCAGAGTCGGGGCGGGAGCCCGGGGTCGGCCCCGGGCTCCCGCCCGTGAACGCGGAACGAAGCAGCCAGGACACCGGGAATGGCCAAGAAGGAAGACCGGATCATCATCCACCTGGCCTGTACGGATTGTCGCAGCCGGAACTACACCACCGAAAAGAACCGGCGCAACGACCCGGACCGGCTGGAGCTGCGCAAGTACTGCCCGCGCTGCCGGGCACACAAGGTGCACCGCGAGGCCCGGTAAGCCCCGGCACCGTGGGGGCACGGGAAGGGGTTCCGTCATGCGCCGTGAACTTCGCCGACACCCGGTCCAGGCCAAACCGGCACGAGGGAGCAACCGGCCGGTACGCGTGCCGCGCTCACCGGCGGCGCGCCCCGGCGCCGCCCCGGCCGCCGGTCGCATCCGCGGGCTGCCCACCGTGCTGCAGCCCGCCTGGATGCGCGAGATCTGGACCGAGCTCAAGAAGGTCCAGTGGCCCACCCGCCAGGAGACGATCAACCTCACCATTGTGGTGATCGTGGTCTCCGTCGCCCTCGGCCTCTTTCTCGGCGGCTTAGACGCCGCCTTCAACTGGATCATCGAGCACACGCTGCTGGTCTAACGGCCGGCACGCGCAGGACTGAAAGACGGCACATGGCAACGCGGAAACCCATTTCCAGCACCGAGGCGGAAACAGCGACCGCGCAGGAGATTCCCACCGCCGAGGATGTTATCCACCCGGGGCGGCGCTGGTACGTGATCCACACCTATTCCGGGCAGGAGAACCGCGTCAAGAAGAACCTCGAGCAGCGCATCGAGTCGATGGACGTCAAGGATAAGATCTTCCAAGTGGTGGTGCCCACCGAGAACGAGATCGAGATCCGCGACGGCCAGCGACGTGCGGTGCAGCGCAAGCTCTACCCCGGCTATGTGCTGGTGGAGATGATCGAGCTCAAAGAAGGGGACGACGCCTCCAACAAGGCGTGGTACGTGGTGCGCAACACACCGGGCGTCACCGGCTTTGTCGGCTCCGGTCACCGGCCAGTACCGCTGGACGACGAGGAAGTGCGGCGCATCCTGCGTTCGATGCGCGCGGAAGCGCCCAAGGTCAAGGTCGGCTTCCAGGTGGGCCAGGCGGTGCGCATCATCGACGGTCCCTTTGTGGACTTCACCGGCACGGTAGACGAAATCGACACCGAAAAGGGCCGCGTGAAGGTGCTCGTGTCGTTCTTCGGACGCGAGACCCCGGTCTGGCTGGACTTCCTGCAGGTCGAACGGCAAACCTAATCGTCGGCACGACGGGAGCGGGTCCTCCGCCCGGCCCCGTCGTGTCGGTGCATTGTGTCTGAGGGGCAGTATGGCCAAGAAAGTGCGCGCCGTCGTCAAGCTCCAGATCCCGGCCGGCAAGGCCACGCCCGCGCCACCCGTCGGGCCGGCCCTGGGCCAGCACGGCGTGAACATCATGGCGTTCGTCAAGGAGTACAACGAGAAGACGGCCGCTCAGGCCGGGACGATCGTCCCCGTGGAGATCACCATCTACGAGGACCGGTCCTTCACGTTCGTGCTTAAGACGCCGCCCACTTCTGAGCTGCTGAAAAAGGCCGCCGGCATCGAGAAGGGTTCGCCGGCCAACAAGCGGGTGAAGGTCGCCACCCTTCCCCGCAGCGAGATCCGCAAGATTGCGGAGATCAAAATGAGAGACCTCAACGCCTATACCATCGAGGCGGCCGAACGCATGATCGAGGGCACCGCCCGTTCAATGGGCATCGAGGTCGTGGACTAACGGGCCTCGCGTTGTGCGGGCCCGCTCGCGGGAGAGGCGCTACCGCGCCTCGATACCACCGCACGAGGTGAACTATGCGGAAACGAGGGAAGAAATATCTTCGGGTCGCTCAGCTCGTCGACCGTACCCGCGCCTATCCGCCGAGCGAGGCGATCAAGCTGGCCAAGCAGGCCCACTACGCGAATTTCGACGAGACCGTGGAGGTGCACCTGCGCACCGGTCTCGACCCGCGCCACGCCGACCAGCAGGTGCGCGGCACCACCGTGCTGCCGCACGGCCTGGGTAAGCCGGTGCGGGTGCTCGTCTTCGCCGAGGGTGACGCCGCCCGCGCGGCGCGCGAGGCCGGGGCCGATTACGTGGGCAGCGATGAGCTGATCGCCAAGATTCAAACCGAGGGCTGGACCGACTTCGACGTGGCGATCGCCCAGCGTGAGCTGATGGGCAAGGTCGGCCGCCTGGGCCGCATCCTTGGTCCGCGTGGGCTGATGCCTAACCCACGCTCCGGCACCGTGGTCGACGCCGCAGACATCGCCAAGGCCGTGCGCGAGGCCAAGGCCGGCCGGGTCGAGTTCCGACTGGACCGCACCGCCCTGCTGCACGTGCCCATCGGCAAGGTGAGCTTCGAGGACCAGGCCCTGCTGGACAACCTGGCGACGCTGATTCAGGCCATTAACGCCGCCAAGCCCAGCGGCGCCAAGGGCCAGTACATCCGCAACATCGTGCTCACCACGACCATGGGGCCCGGAATCAAGCTCGACCTCGGCCAGACGCTGGCCTTGCAGCCAGAGTAACCGGTCCAACCGGCGGCGGGCACGCTGGTGTCCACAGGAGGGGACGCCTACACTAAAAACGACTCATCGCCGAAGACAGCGGGCGGCCGTGGCGGCCTTAATGTCCCGCCGAGGCGTAGGCAGCGCAGACCGTACCGTATCCCGCAGCCAGGCTCCCTGGGTGCTGGTCTGTCAGGCCTCCGCCTCTCGGTGGAGGCCTCATCCGTTCCGGCCGCCGCAGCGCGCAGACCAGGAAGGGAGGTGTCATGCCGACCGCACAGAAGGCGGCGATCATCGCCGAGCTCGAGGACAAGCTCCGGCGCGCCAACATCGCCATCAGCACCGGCTACCGCGGCCTCAAAGTTGCGGAGATGACGGCCCTGCGCCGGCGCATGCGCGAGGCGGGCGTCGAGGTCGAGGTAGTCAAGAATACCTTGCTCCGCATTGCCGCCGAGCGCGCGGGCAAGCCGGAAGTGACCGCGATCGTCTCCGGGCCAACGGCCATGCTGTTCGGCTACGGCGACATCGCGGCCGCCGCCCGCGCGCTGACGGAGTACGTGCGTACCGCGCGCAACGCGCTTACCGTGCAAGGGGCATGCCTGGACGGGCAGGTGTTGCGGCCGGAGCAGGTCAGCGAGCTGGCCAATCTCCCGTCGCGGGAGACCTTGATCGGACAGATCGCGGGCAGCCTGCAGTCGCCGCTCGCCACCCTTGCCGGGCTGCTCACCAGTGTGGTGCGCGAATTCGCGGGGCTGCTCGACGCCCGCGCCAAACAACTGGAAAGCGCGGCCTGATGGCCGCCGAGGTGGAGCACCGGAGCGGGGGCGCCGGGCTCCACACCCCGCACGGCGGGGCCGCCCCCACCCATTCCCAACGTCGCTAGACCGGTCGAAGCCGGAACAGGAGGAGAACCCGCAGATGCCCAGCGAGCGCGTTAACCAGGTGCTGGAACTCATCAAGGAAATGACGATCCTCGAGCTGCGCGACCTGAACAAGGCCATCGAGGAGACGTTTGGCGTCACCGCCGCGGCACCCGTCATGGTGGCCGGGGCGGTCGCCGCGGGTGCGGCCGCGCCGGGCGCGCCGGCGCCGGCAGCTGCCCCGGAGGAGGAGCAGACCGAGTTCACGGTGATTCTCAAGGACTTCGGCGCCAACAAGATCAACGTGATCAAGGCCATCCGCGAGATCACCAGCCTCGGCCTAAAGGAGGCCAAGGACCTGGTCGAGTCGGCCCCCACCACGGTCAAGGAGGGCGTGAGCAAGCAGGAGGCGGAGGAGATCCGCAAGAAGCTCACCGAGGCCGGGGCCACCGTCGAAATCAAGTAGCCAGGCAGCGTGGTACAATAGCTCGGCGGCGCTCGCACCGTCGCGGGCGCCGCCGGATTGTTTCCCGGCCCGGAGCCCGTTCCGTGACCGGCAGCCCGCGTCCCCAACCCAGTGGCGAAGGCGCGGAGGTGGCCCCTCCGCCCGATTTTGTCACCTGCCGGTTCTGTCCGGCGCCGGCCGAGACGCTCTGTCCGCGCTGCGCCATACCGTATTGCGCCCTACATGGCGGCGGGGCCTGCGACGACTGCGCCCGGCCTCCCAGCGGCCTGCCGTCCGGCGCGTTCTTCCGCGGCGTAATAGCGGTATTCCTGGCCGCGGCGGTCCTCGCCTTGCCCCTGCTCGTGGTCCGGCCACGGCTGCCGGGTGAGCATCCGCCGCCCTCCTCCGTAGCGCCGCGCAGACCCGGCCCGGCCGCCAATCCGACCGCCGCGCCGCCGGCCTTCCCAGGCGGTGGAGGCACCGCCACCCCTGCCGCACCCTTACCCCAGCGATACACCATCCAGGCGGGGGATACCCTGGGGGCCATCGCCGTTCAGCATGGCGTCTCAGTCGAGGACTTGATCGCCGCCAACCCCGGCATCGACCCACAACGCCTGCAGATCGGCGCCGAGATCGTCATTCCACCACGGCGTTGACCGAGATGTCCGCCCTACCGCACACTGAAACGCACCGGGAGGGGCGCCATCATGAGCCCAACGCGCGTCCTGCGCGCGCTCTTCGGCCCATCCGCGTTCGCAGCGGTGCTGCGCACCGCCGTGTTCTACACCCCCCTGTTCGTGGCCACGGTGCTGGCGCTCCTAGCGGCCGTGATCGGAGCCTGGGATCCTGGGCCCGTGCTGTTCGTGATCCTCGCCGTGCTGGCCCTGCTCTTCGGCTATCAGTCCATCCAATCCCTGCGCGACCTGCGCGCCCCGCTGCGCACCACCCGCGGTCCCGTGCTGCGCATCTGGAGCAAGATGGACCTCATCGTCACCCGCTCGTACTACATCACGGTGGGCAAGCAGATCTTCCGTGTCCCCTTTCCCGTCTACTATGACTTGCGGGAAGAGGCCAAGCGCCTGCGCGACGCGGACCTAGAAGGCGACTACCGCATCGAAGTCGAGGTCGTGCACTATCCACACACCGGTACCGTGGAGTCCGTGCGCCGGCTGGGACACGTGCGCATCGATGAGCAGGGACGCGAGCTCCGGGCCGAGCCCTGAAACCACACTGAAGGGCAGCGCCGGCGCGGGGCCACTCGCCGGAGGTCAGGCCGTGCCGTCACCCCGCCGCGTCGCCACCCCACCCAACGAGGATCGCCCCGGCACCCGCTACGCGCCCACCATCCGCGAGATGCCGCCCGGGGAACGCCCACGCGAGCGGCTGCGCGATTACGGCCCCGCCGCTCTCTCCACCGGCGAGCTCTTAGCCATCCTCCTCCGTACCGGTAGCAGCGGGGAGAACGTTCTCCAACTCGCCGGCCGCCTGCTCACCCAGTGGGACGGGCTTGGTGGCCTGGCACGGGTGAGCTTCGCCGAGCTGTGCGCCACCCACGGCGTGGGCGAGGCCAAGGCCAGCCAGATCAAGGCCGCCCTCGAGCTCGGCCGGCGCCTGGCCGCCGCCCTGCCTGCCGAGCGACCGCAGGTGACCCGCCCAGACGACGTGGCCGGGCTACTGCTCACCGAGATGAGCCTCCTTGAGCGCGAATCGCTGCGCGTGGTCCTCCTCAACACTAAAAACCTCGTCGTCGGTGTGCGCGAGGTCTACCGCGGCACGGTGGACAGCGCCCGTGTGCGCCCGGCCGAGGTGTTCCGCGACGCCGTGCGCGAGACCTGCCCTGCGTTGGTGGTGGTGCATAACCACCCCTCCGGCGACCCCACCCCCAGTCAGGACGACGTCGCCGTCACGCGCGACCTGATCGCGGCCGGGGCGCTGCTGGGCATCGAGGTGCTGGACCATATCGTCATCGGCGGTGGCCGTTTTGTCTCCATGAAGGCGCAGCGCCTGGCCTTCCGCTGAAGTGCGCCGCCTGTCACCATGGGTCCGCACGACAGGGGCACACCGGTAGGGACACCGGCAAGCAGGGAAAGGGGGACGTCATGCCGTACGCCCGCGTCAACGGCCTGAACCTGTACTACGAGGAGACGGGCGAGGGCACGCCGCTGGTGTTCAGCCACGAGTTCGCCGGCAGCCACGAGAGCTGGGAGCCGCAGGTGCGCTTCTTCGCCCGCCGCTACCGGGTGATCACTTACAACCATCGCGGTTACCCGCCCTCCACCGTGCCTGAGGACCCGGACGCTTACTCCGAGGAGCAGCTGGTGGCCGACCTCAAAGGACTGCTGGACCACCTGGGGATCGAGCGGGCGCACATCGCCGGGTTGTCCATGGGCGGTGCCGTGGCCCTCAAGTTCGCCATCGCCTACCCGGAGCGCTGTCTGGGGGTGGTAGTGGCCGGTGCGGGCAGCGGCTCCGGCCAGCGCGAGCAGTGGGAACGAGACGTGCTGGCTACGGCCCGCGCCTTCGAGGAGCAGGGGGTAGACGCCGTGGCCGAGTTCTACACCCGCGGCCCGGCGCGGGTGCAGTTCCGCCGAAAGGACCCGCGCGGGTGGCAGGAGTTCGTCGACCTGTTCCGACGCCATTCGGCGAAGGGTTCAGCCCTCACCATGCGCGGGGTGCAACTGCGCCGACGCACCATCTATCAGGTCGAAGAGGAGCTGCGCCACCTGCGCCTACCCGTGCTGATCATGGTGGGAGACGAAGACGAGCCCTGCTTGGAGCCGGCGCTGTTCATGAAGCGGCGCATCCCCAACGCCGGGCTGGTGGTGCTGCCCAAGTCCGGCCACGCCATCAACCTGGAGGAGCCGGACCTGTTTAACCGCTTCGTGCTCGACTTTCTCACCGCGGTGGAGCAGGGCCGCTAGCTGCCGCGCGAGGAGGTGAGCACCTCCATGCTCCCGGCCGATGTCCGACGCTGAGCGGCGCCCTCAACGGCCGCGAGCGTATCCGGCTGCGGGTTGACAGGCGTCGTGCCGGCCCATACCATGCGTTCATCTGAACCGGCGGCGAGACGATGGCCACCATCACCAGCACCCCGACGCTCACCCGCACCCGCATCCGCCTCGTTGACGAGGGGATGGGGGAGGGAATGAGTGCGCCGCCGGAGGTTGGCTTCCACTGAACTAGCCCCGCCCTTCCTCGGCGTGCTCAGGCCCACTACCCCATGCGGCGTGTAGTGGGCCGTTTTCTGTCCCCTAGCGCTCCGTCCGCAGCAACCCAGCACCCGTTTGGTGGCCCGCAAGCCCGGGCTCGGACCATGAGGAGGAACCCCCTATGTACTGGCCGCTGGATGAGCTCCAGCAAGCAACGGAGAGCGCGCTACGGGAGCGAGAACTCCGCCATCCGGTCCCGCGCTATCGTGCGGAGTGGTACGCAACGCGCGGGCACGCATCGCCGCTCGGGTCCGCGGCGCATCGGTTTGGTGCCTGCCTGGTCAGCGCCGGGATGTGGCTGCAGGCACGGACGGCGCCGGTCACGGCACCAGAACCGTGACACCCCTGGGGATCTCGCTCTGGAGAGGACGAGATGAACGGTTTTGCACTGGAGGTCATCGAACTAAGCAAGTGGTTCGAGCGCGAGCAGGCATGGGGCTGGTCACTGTTTCGGCTCCGGCGGCCGCCCGTGCCACCCCGGCGCGCCGTAGACAAGGTCAGCTTCCGGGTGCGGCGAGGCGAGATCTACGGCGTGCTGGGCGCCAACGGCTCGGGCAAGTCCACGCTGATCCGCATCATCAGCACCCTGCTCCTGCCGGATGAAGGCCGGGTGACCGTCTTTGGCCACGACGCCGTGCGCGAGCCAATGGCCGTACGCCGCCGTATCAACCGTGTGTCCGCCGATCCCTCGTTCTTTCGCATTATGTCCGCCGCCGAGAACCTGCGTTTCTTCGGCCGCATCTATGGCCTTTCGACGCGCGAGATCCGGGAGCGCGTGCCGCATGTTCTCACGCAGCTCGGGATCGAGCCGGACAAACTGGATGAGCCGCTGACCAATCTCTCCCGTGGCCAGCAGCAGAAGGTAGCGGTCGCACGCGCCTTTCTCAGCGCCCCGATGCTGGTGCTGCTGGATGAGCCCACCACCGGCCTGGACCCACGCAGCAAGCGCGACGTCCAGGCGTTCATCCGTGAGGTGCGGGAGCAACACGACGCCACCGTACTGCTCACCACCCACGACATGGAAGAGGCGGAGCTGCTCTGCGACCGCGTTGCCTTCCTGGCGGGCGGGCGCATCGTGGCCGAGGGCACGCCCACGGAGCTGCGCCGTCGCGTCGCCGAGCGCCTGGGCCGCGAACTATCGGCCGTAACCATGGAGACGGTGTTCCTGGAGCTGACCGGTCGCTCCATCGAGGAGGACGAAACGGAGGAGGGCGCGCGGCCGCCGGTAGCAGTCCGCGCACGGGACGACCACCACCGGCCGCCCGACCGCACGGACCGGTGACCCGTCGGGGAACGCGCCGACAACGTCCGAGGAGGATAGGCCCATGTCACACCGGGCCATCTCTGCACCCCACGACCACCGACCGAGTGTGCGCCGGATCGCCCCGGGCGCGCTCGTCTGGGCGTTTGTGGAGCGGCAGACGAACCTGTGGAAACGGTACTGGGGGTGGGAGCTGGTGTGGCTCTTCTACGGGGTGGTCAACACCCTGGCGATCACCTTCATCGCGGAAGAGGTTGGCTTTCAGGAACGCGGAGCGGAGGCGGCGGTGCAGGACCTGGTGCTCTTCCTGCTGCTGGGCACGCTGGCCTGGGCCTATCTGTCGGCAGTGATCGACGACATCAGCATGGTAGTGTCCTGGGAGCGGTGGGAGGGCACCATCGAGCACACGCTTATGGCGCCGGTGCCGCGCGTGCTGCACCTGACCGGCATGTGCCTGTTCGCCGTGCTGCACGCCCTGGTGCGCACCGTGCTGATCGGCGCGGTGGCCCTGCTCTTCTTCCACGTGGACTTCGCACGGGCCAACTGGCCAGCGGCGGCGGCCGTCGTGCTCGTGGGCAGCAGCAGTGTGGCCGCGCTGGCCATCCTCGCCGGGGTGCTTCCGCTCATCTACCCGGAGCGCGGCACTCAGATGACGCTCATGGTACAGGCGGCCGTGCTGCTCGTCTCCGGGGTGTATTACCGGGTGGAGGTATTGCCGCCCTGGCTGCGCGTCCTCTCGTTCGTCTCACCGGCCACGTACATCCTCGACGGGCTGCGGGGCGCCATCCAGCACGGGCGCTCGACGGCCGAGCTGTGGCCGGAGCTGGCGCTGCTGGCAGGGTACGGTGCCCTGCTCATCCCGCTCAGCCTCGCCACCTTTGCCGCGGCGGAACGCTGGGCCAAACGTACCGGCCGCCTCAAGCGCTCCGGGTAACCGGCTGCTAGGGGCACCGACTTCACTCCCTACGGCCCCGGCGTCGGTGCGGCCAACGGGACCTCCTGGCGGCGCGCCGGCACGATGCGCCATTCGCCCTGCTCGATCACGATCTGCCACTCCTCGACCCAGGCGCGCAGGAGCGCACGCCCGCCGGCGTCGTCCGCCGTGCGGAACCGTGCGATCACCTCACCCGCGCCGGCCCCATCAACCACGGCGTCCAGGGTGAGCTCCTGCTTGCCGGGCAAGCTCTGGAACCAGCGGTTGTACGTCTGGCGCTGCTGATAGCCACGGCTGAGCAGGTCGTACGCTTCCTGCCAGCGGTGCTGTTGCAGGAGGCGGTAGTACTGCGTCACCATCTCCACCGGCCGCACGGGTGGCTCCGGCAGCGAGGTCAGCGGTGGCCGTGCTCGGTCTAGGGTTGGCGTCGGCATCGGTCCGGCGGGCGCGGCCGGTGTGACGGGCAGTGTCAGCGTCCCGAGCACGCGAAAACGGGCCCGCGCCAGCACCTGCCCCTGGACCATGACGGCGGCGTCGTGCTCGCCCGGCTGCGGCTCGCCGGGGTTGAACGGCACCGGCACGCACACCGGGCCGGGCTGTTGCGGCACCGGCTCTGAGCGGGCCACCTCTACCCCCTCCACCCGCGCGGGCTCCGGCGCGGGTGCTCGCGTCACGACCACCACCAGCGGCAGATCGCCCTGCGGCACCAGGCGGAAGCAGGCCGTTACCGTGCGGTCCACCACGAACTCGTGCTCCCGCTGGTCAAAGACGTTGTCGTAAACGTGGAGGTCGGACACCGTCGGTAACAGCGCCGGTGTCACACGGTCCAGGGCACCGCGCGGGGGCTGGGCCCGCTGCAGCTGCTCTTCGAGCGGCTGCTTGCCCGGGAGAAACAGCGCGAACGCCAGGATCAGCGCCGCCACCAGCGCCGCTCCGGCCACGAGCTGCGCCCACCGCGGCCCCCCGGGGCGAGCCGGGGCGGGCGCTGGGCTTGGGGGCGCGGCGATGGCCGTCGCGGGCCGGCCACCGTCCGGCGCGCGCGTTGCCACGGCCTCGCCTTGGGGGAAGGCCTGGGGCGAAGGACGAAACATCGCCACCGGCTCCGGTCGTGGGGGTGGGGCCGGCACCCCCTCCACGGCCGCCCGGAGCAGGGCGATCGCCGCCTGAGCGGTGGGCGGCCGGGCGGCCGGCTCCTTGCCGAGCAGGCAGGCAAGGGCCTGATCGAGCGCCTCGGGTACGGCCGGGGCCAGTCGGGAGGCCGGCGGCGGTGTGGCCGAAAGGTGCTGTGACGCCACCGTCAGCGGGTTGCCCGCGAAGGGTGGCCGGCCGGTCAGCATCTCGTACAGGGTGCAGCCGAGCGCGTACAGGTCTGTCGCCGGGCCGGCAGGGTCACCCCGGATGAGCTCCGGAGCCATGTACGCCGCCGCACGCCCATCCTCGACCAAGCCGGTCAGCGGTGGCGTGCCCATGGCCGTCACGAGCCCGAAGCCACCCAGCACCGCCCGGCCGTCGACCTCCATCCAGATGTGCGCCGGTCGCACCTCACGGTGGACGAGCCCGGCGCCGTGCAGCGCCGCTAACCCTTCCAGCACGTCACAGGCGATAGCCACCGCCCGCTGTGGCGCTAGGCGACGCCCGGGCTGGCCCTCCAGCAGGGTAACAAGGTTGCCGGCCGGCATGAGGCGGGTAACGAGAAACGGCTGACCACGATGCTGGCCGGCATCGAATACGGTGACCAACCGCGGGTTCTCACTGGGCCGGGCCAGGAGGCGCAGCTCGCGCCACAGCTCGGCGCGCGCGTTCGGGTCGATCACGCGCGTATTACCGGCGGCCACCCGATACAGCGTCACCGTGACGTCGCGGTCCAGCACCGTGTCGTAGGCGCGCCAGACCGTGGTGAAGCGCCCCTCGCTCACCAGCTGGTCCAGCCGGTACCGGTCTGCGAACAGGTCGGCGTGCGCCATCAAGAGCCCACCCCGCCGGGCGCATGCCTTGACGATGGGGCGATGCGTGGCCCACGTCAACCGTAGCAAGAACGTCGGACGGGCTCCACGCGCTCCGTGAGAGTGCCCAGCGCCGGAGCTAAGCAGGGGTGTGGCGCCGGTTATCGCCGGGGCCAGGCCGGGTGCAGGCTGTGCGCCAGTCCTTCCGTGATGCGCCGGGGCGCGCTGCCGTCCAGCGCCAGCACGAAGATCTGCTGCTGGCCCTCACGCCCGGAGGCAAAGACGAGCTGCCGTCCATCCGGCGACCACGCCGGAAAGTCGTTTACCTCACCGGTGGTGGTCACCTGCGTGAGGCCCGCGCCGTCGCTGTTGACGAGGAAAATGTTCCAGGCGTTATCGCGGAAGGCCGCGAAGGCGATGCGGCGGCCGTCCGGCGACCAGGTCGGGTTGATGGCCCGCATGCTGCCGCTCGTGATTTGCCTGGGCTCGCCACCCGCCGTATCAACCACGAAGAGCTGCGTCAGGTTTCCCACCTCCTGGTGGAACACCAGTTGCGTGCCGTCCGGCGACCATGCCGGCGCCCCGACGTTGGCCGCGCCCCGCGTGAGCTGGCGCGCCTCGCCGCCCTCGGCCGGCATGACGAAGAGGTGATTGCGCCCGCCATCACGGTTGGAAACGAACGCGATGAGGCGCCCATCAGGTGACCAGGCTGGGCTCCGCTCCTGCGCGTTGCCCCGGGTAAGCTGGCGCACGTTGCTGCCGTCCGCGTTCATCGCAAAGAGGTGAAAGGCGCCGTCCCGATTGGACACGAAGGCGATCTGCGACCCGTCCGGCGACCATGCCGGCTGGATGTCGTCGAAGTTGCCGCCGGAGAGCTGGCGCGGCGAGCGACCCGCCGCGTCCACCACAAACAGTCGCCAGCGCGAGCCCACCAGCGATTGATAGACGATCGGCGCCTGGTCGCCCGTGCGAGCGGGGGTGCCGGTGACGGTGAACCGCGCCCTGGCCACCGGTACCGCGCTGAGCGGTACGTGGTTGTTGTCGGTCAGCACCACCCACACCGTGTGCTCGCCGGGGGGCAGGTCCACCGTCTGGCTCGTTTCCGGGGTATGAATGATGTTCTGGCGGCCTACCGGCACCGGCTCACCCGGCCCCATCACCGCCGCCGGGTCGGCGTCGATGAAGTAGTGCAAGTGACGGGCCGAACTGTCCCCCTCAGCCGGGGCTTTCAGCGTGGTGCCGGTGACGCGCACTTCAACGCGCACCGGCGACCCAACCGATGCACCGTCGACGGGGAAAACGAGGGTGACAACCGGCGAGACCGCCGCGGCCGAAGTCCCGGAACGGTCGCTCCCGGCCCCTTGTCCGCTCGATGGCGTGGGCTGACCGGGTACCGGCGAGAAGGCACGCGGTGAAGTCGCACCATCGCGCCGGAGCAGCACTGCGAGCGCCACCAGCACAAGGGCGAGCACCGCCACAGCGGCGGCCGCCACCCACACGCGGCGGGAGGCGCGGGTGGCGGACGGAACCCGCCGCTCCATCCCCTCATCCGCCCGCGGTTCGGACTGCGCCGCCGGCTCAGAATGGGGTGGCCGCGGCAGATCGAGGGTTCGGCCATCGGCGGCGGGGGCGCGCGCCGCCAGCCGGCGGGTGACCCGCTCCTCCTCAAGGTGCTGCAGGGCCTCCTGGAGCGCGGCGATCAGCTCACGCGGGGTCTGAAAGCGGTCCTCCGGCCGCTTGGCCAGGCACCGGTCCACGATGGGGTACACGGGTTGTGGCAGGCCGGGCGGCAACGGCGGCGGCGCTTCCGAGGCGTGGCGACGCATGATCGTGAAGGGGGTGCCGCCGTCGAAGGGCACCTTGCCAGAGAGCATCTGGTACAGGATGACGCCCAACGAGTAGAGATCAGCGCGTATATCGCCGGGCCCCTCTGCCCGCTCCGGGGCCAGGTACTCCGGGCTGCCGATCAGCGTGCTGGCGCTGGTCAGGCCACTGAAGCCTTCTATACGGGCGATGCCGAAATCCAGCACCTTGACGTCGTCCCCGTCGAGGCGGATGTTCTGCGGCTTGAGATCGCGATGGGTGATCCCGCGCTGGTGCGCGGCGTCCAGGGCCCGCGCCACCTCCAGCGTGATGTGCAGGGCCTCGGCCGGCGGCAACGGACCGTCGCGCTCGATGCGCTCGGCCAGGGTCAGGCCGGGCACGTACTCCATCACCAGATAGGGCGTGCCCTGGTGCTCGGCGAAATCGGTAACGCGGGCGATCCGCGGTGAGTGCAGGGCGGCCGCCGCCTGGGCCTCGCGGCGCAGCCGCTCGACGAACACCTTGTCACCGGCTAGGAACGGGTGGGGGATCTTGACGGCGACCTCGCCTCCGGTGCGCAGGTCCACGGCACGAAACACCGTGCCCATGCCCCCAGCGCCGACCTGCTCCGCAAGCAGGTAGCGGCCGGAGAGGATATCGCCCTGCGTGACCATGACGCCCCCGCTGACCGCCAACCAGCGCCCCGCCAACGGCCCCTCCCCGGCGTGTGAGTGGTCCGTTTCCATCTACACATCGGCGGGGGCCGCTGTATGCCACACCTACGACATGGGGGGGCGTCTCGTCCCGTACGGGTAGTATACCCCTGAGCCGGAAGGATGTCGCGGTGAAAAATCGGTGCGAAGGAATGGCAGCGCTCGTGACACCGTGGTCAGTCGGTGGGGGAAGCGGCCGCCGCGCCGGCCTGCGCCGGGCGTTCGCCTCGACCGCGCCGGTAGTACATCTGCCGGCCCGTGCCACCGCGGCGCACCATGATCAGCTCCGCGACGATGCTGACGGCGATCTCCTCAGGCGTTTCCGCGCCGATGTCGAGGCCAATGGGCGTGTGCACCCGGTCCAGCAGCTCACGCGGGAAACCCTCTTCTTCCAGGTGCATGAGCACGGCCGTGGTGCGGCGCTTACTGCCGATCATGCCCACGTAGGCCCACGGCTTGCGCAGCACCACGCGGAGGCTGAGCTCGTCCTGCTTGTGGCCGCGCGTCACCAACACAAAATACGTGTTGGTGTCCGAGGACAGCGCCGTGAGCGCGTCCTCGAAATCGTCGCAGATCACCCGGTCAGCCTCGGGGAAGCGCTCCGGGTACGCGTACTCGGGTCGGTCATCGATGACGGTGACGGAGAAGCCCACTTCAGCGGCGATCTTGCACAGCGAACGACCGATATGGCCGCCGCCGACTACCACCAACTTGGCCGGGGCCTCGATCACCTCAATGAGGACCTCGTAATCCGCCGGCTCATGCCGCTCCTCGATGAGCGTGCCGTCCGCGCGGAAGCGGAGCGTCTCCACGGCGTGGCGGGGGAGGGCGGCCAGGCACGCCGTCGCCACGGCTTCTTCCAGCGGACCACCGCCCAGCCCGCCCAGACGCGACCCGTCAGCGCGCACCAGCATCTTGTCGCCCACGGCTGCCACACCGCCCTCCGGCGCGGCAATGACCCCGGCGGTCACCACCGGCCGGCCGCCGGCCAGCGCCGCCAGCACCTCCTCCGTGATGCGCGCGATCAGCTCGGTCATGCGTGCGCCTCTGCCGTTATGCTGAGTTCAGCATAACTAAGGCCCATCAAGGACAAAAGGGCCGTCGGCTCACACGCGCAGGTCCAGACAGCGCACGACGGGGGTGCCGGGATCGACCACGAGCACGATCTCCAGGTCGGGAAAGTGCACGCGGTCCCAGGGCACCACGCGCAGCAGGCGCACCTCGCCGGCCTCCACGTCCACCACCACGACGGGGCGCCCCTCGGTCCGGCAGATGTCGCCGGCACGGTGGAAGGTGCAGGTAGAACAGGCGGGGATGTCCACGGTGCGGCCGTCGGGGAGGATCACGCGCTGGGGCAACGGGCTGTCGTTGAAGAAGATCAGCCGACCCCCCAGGGCGCGCAGCCACTCGCTGAGGGCCTGGTCGAACGCGGCCAGGTCCATGCCCGTCAGGTTGGCCAATGTCTGGTCAAAGCGGGTCGGGTCGGCGTCTGAGGTGGCGCGCAGGAGCTTGATGGGCGCGCTGTAGCCCCAGCGTTGGGTCAAGTAGAGGATGGCGCTGTAGGCGCGGCTGTACACGGCGTTGCCGTACGCCGCCTCCGCGCTCGCCCACTGATCGCCGGTCACCAGCTCCGGGAGGCGAGGCGCGGTGCCGGCGCGCTCGCGGCGGGCGGCGTCGGCCAGCCGATCCCAGTCGCTGCCGGCCAGCCGCTCCATCTGGAACTCGGCCTGGCCCTCCAGAAACCAGAGCGGCAGCGCATCCAGCGTACCGGCCACCGCCGCCTGGGCGTAATGGGTGTACTCATGCGCCAGCCGCCGCACGAGCGCATCTTGCGAGGGCGCATCGGTGAGGTTGAGCACGATGAACATCCCGCGCACGGCCGAGAGCACCGTGAGCGAGCGCCCCTCGGTGGCCAGACGGACCGCCGCCTCGGACTCCAGCTCCGGCCGCGCGGCCAGCAGGGCACCGGCAACGGCGTTCGGATCGGTGTACAAGTCCAGCGTCAGCGGACGTCGGGGCAGCAGGCCGAAGTCCTGCGCCGTGCGCTCGGCCAGCACATACACCGCCTGAGCCACCCGGTCCACCCATGCGGCCGCGCCGGCATCGCGCGCCACCACCCGCGGCGGGCAGTAGATGGGCAGGTCCAGCCGGTCCGCGGCCGTGAGCGTGGGTTGCGGCTCGCCCAGCCGGTTGAGCGGACGCCAGGCCCCGATCCGGCAGACATCATAGCCAGCGGCGAGCAGCGCCTGCACGTAGCGCAGCTTAACGGCGCGAAACTGGTCTGCCCCTGTCACGTTGGGGAAGAGGGCGGTAAAGGTGTCCTCCTCCGGCCGTGCCACCAGGCAGAACTCTGCCTCATCCCCGCCGGCAACGTCGTGGTCAGTGAGCGAGACAATGAAACCCAGGTCGCGCAGGTCCTGGCAGGTGACCGTAACGGCGGCGCGGGCCGGCCGGGGCGCCGCCAAGAACAGGGCGCCCACAAGGATCACGAGGGGCAGCCAGCGATACCGGACGGGGCGCATCGAGGCGGCTCAACTCTGATTGATCTGATTGTCGGCCATAGGCGGCGCCGTGGAAAGCGGCGTCTCACCCCGTCAACCGCCCTTCGAACCCGCCACCCGGCGAGCCTCAGTAGGTGGCGCGGCCGCCGGAGATGTCGTACACGGCGCCGGTGGAGAAGGAGCATTCCTCGGAGCAGAGCCAGGCCACCAGGGCGGCCACCTCGGCGGCGGTGCCCAGCCGCCCCATGGGGATGCGCGCGGTGACGTACGCGCGCATCTCCGGCGGCAGCTCCCGCGCCATGTCGGTATCGATCAGTGCCGGCGCCACACAGTTCACGAGCACACCGCGCGTGGCCACCTCTTTGCCCAGCGCCTTGGTGAAGGCGATGACCCCGCCCTTGGAGGCGGCGTAGGCGGCGGCGTTGGGGTTCCCCTCCTTGCCGGCGATGGAGGCGAGATTGACGATGCGCCCCCACCCGTTGGCCAGCATGTGGGGCAGCACCGCCCGGCAGCAGTAGAACACCCCGTCTAGATTGGTGGCCATGATCCGGCGCCACGCATCCAGCGGGTAGCCATCGACCGGCGCGGTCGGGCCGAGCACACCGGCGCAGTTAACGAGGATGTCCACCCGGCGCCAGTGCGCCACCACCGCCGCCACCATGCGTGCCACATCCTCCGGGTCGGTGACGTCCACGGGCACGGCCATGGCCCGCTCGCCCAGCTCCGCCGCCCGCGCGGCCACCGCCTCGGCGTTGACATCGGCAAGCGCCACGAGCGTGCCGTCGGCGTGCAGCCGGTGCGCCACGGCCAGCCCGATGCCGCGGGCGGCCCCGGTGATGAGCGCCACCCGTTCCATGCTTGCCTCTCCCCGCCCTCGGTGCTGCCAATACGCCAAACGGGACCTCGCCCCGCTTGAGGGATATGGTAGTGCTTCAACGAAGCAGCCGCGCGGCCCCAACGGCCACCAGGGAGAGAGGGTCCACTCCCCGCCAGCACGCACTGGTTCTGGCGGACATCACGCGCCTAGCGGCCGCCGGTCACACCGCCGGAGCGGATGAGCAGGTCCTCCAGGTGCATCTGCCATGCGAGGGCGGCGCGCCGTTTCTCTGGGGTGTCGGCCAGCTCTTCGTACATGGCCTGGCCCCATTTGAGGTGCTCCTCCTCTTCCAGCAGGATATGCCGGAGGATGCGCACCGTGGGGGCGTCGCAGATGGGGTCGGTGACAGCCAGGTGGTGACGATAGTACACCGCCAGGTGCGTCTTCAGCACCCGGTACAGCCCCACGATGCGCAAGAGCTCGTCGTCGGCGCTCTGCATTGCCTCGCAGAAGGCAACAAAGGCCTCATTGGGCGGCTCGGCCTTGGTGGAGGAGCGCAGCGTGGGCGGGGCGCTCAGATCGGCGCCCTCCATCACCCGCAGCTCCGGCAGGCGCTGGCCCAGCCAGAAGGAATGCATGGAATCGTGGTAGCAATGCTCACCCAGCGCAAACTTGACCTTGACCGTGGGCGAGGTGGGCGCCCACGCCGCCGCCGTGGTCATGCACACGTTTTCGGCAAAGCGGTAGTGGATGATGCGACGCGCGCATTCGTCCACCGAGAAGGCGCCACCGATCGTGCGGGTGTCCACACACAGTTCCGGCATATGGCCCCCTTGCCCGAGCTTGTGGGAGCATTCAGACGGGCGCACGGGCCAGCCGCCGCACGAGGGCCTGGGCCGCAGCGCGTTGCGCCTGCTCGGCCTGGTAGCGGCGGCGCGCCCAGGCGCGGGCCTTCGCCTTGGCGGCGGCCAGCTCCGCCGGATCATGCACGTAGTCCGGGTCGGGCGCGATGCAATCAACCGGGCAGGCCTGGGCGCACAGGTCGCACGAGATGCAGCCGGCGGGGTCGATCACGTGCGTGCGCCGGCCGGTGGTGAAGTAGCGAATCGTCTCCGTCGGACAGGCGCGCCGACAGAGCCCGCAGTTGATGCAGCGCTCCAGGTCGATCCGGTACGCCATGGCGCGCCTACCCCGGGCTCGGCTACCCGAGCGCCGCTTCCGCCCGCTGGTCCTCCTCGGCGAAAAAGCGCCGGATCTCCTCTATCTGCTCCGGCGTGAGCATCCCGCGCATCATCTCGGCGCGGGCATGCACGCGCAATGCCCGCCGCTCCTGCTCCGGGTTCTCGCGGCACAGCCGTTTGATAAACCAGTCGCCGATGGCGGTGTGGGTGACCTCGTCCGCCCAGTTGTAGTCGTAGCAGTGCTCCAGGAGCTTATCCCCGATGCGCCGGCCCAGCTCCGAGGTGGCCTGAAACAGGGCAAGGGCAAACCCTTCCAGGGAGACGTTCACAGAGGACAGGGAGACGATGGGGTCGGCCGGGTCGTCACCCAGCGCCTGCCGCTGTTGCTCGGCCGGCACCACCTGCCCCTGACCGGCCAGCGTGTCCGGGTACTCACCCACGGCGCCGCCGTAGGCCTCCAGCAGGCCGACGCCGAGTTGGGCGTGGCGCACCTCATCCCAGGTCTGACGGGCCATGGCCAGGATCAGCTCCCAGGGCACCGGCCAGTCCTGCCACTCGCACACCTTCCGTCCGAAGGCGTCGATCCCCGCGAACTCGGCCGAGACGATGGCCGACACCAACGCCTTGCGCAGCTCGATGTTGGCCGGGTCGGCGGCCACGAGCCGGCGCAGGGCCTGGGCGTTGTAGTTCTGCACGCCGCCGATCCGCTCCTCCAACAACCGCCGGTCCTCCTCGGAGGCGGCGATCACCGGGCGGTACGGCGGGTTGCGCACCGAGGGCATCTGTGGCAGGCGCTCACTCAACTTGGGCACGGCGCACCTCCCGGGTGAACCATCACGTGCACGTGCAGGTAGTTTACCCATCGGTCAAGGCCCCGGCAAGCCGGAGGTAGATCGCACCACACCGCGCCACGGAGCTTCATCGACAGCGGCAGCCGGCTTGCTCCGCCGCTTGCCCGCCTGTGGTGACGTGCGATGCCCGACAGCACCCGGGGCGCATGCCCGACAGACCGCCGCTGTCCCCCGCTCTACACCGTGACCGGGTCGACCGCCGTGCACACGAGCGTCAGAGGTAACTCGGCGGTGCAGGAGGTGGTCGCTATGTTGGTGCTGCGCGATGTGAGCAAGGTCTACGGGCACGGCGAGACCGCCGTCTGGGCCCTGCGCGGGGTATCGCTGGAGATCGGGGATGGGGAGTTCGTGGCCATCATGGGGCCGTCCGGCTCCGGCAAGAGCACGCTCATGAACATCCTCGGCTGCCTGGACGTGCCCACCAGCGGCTCCTACCTGCTGGACGGCGTGGAGGTGGCCGGGCTCACCGACGACGAGCTGGCCGTCATCCGCAACCGCAAGATCGGGTTCGTGTTCCAGTCCTTCAACCTGCTGCCGCGCCTGTCGGCCGTGGAGCAGGTGGGGGTGCCGCTGGCCTACGCGCGCGTGCCCACGCGCGAACGGCGACGCCGCGCCATCGCCGCGCTGGAGGCGGTGGGGCTGGGCGATCGGCTGCACCACAAGCCCACGGAGCTGTCCGGCGGCCAGCAGCAGCGGGTGGCCATCGCCCGCGCCCTGGTGACCCAACCCAGCATCATCCTGGCCGACGAGCCTACCGGCAACCTGGACAGCCGCACCAGCGCGGAGATCATGGCCATCTTCGAGCGGCTGCACGCGGATGGGATCACCCTCGTGTACATCACCCATGAGGCCGAGATCGCGGCGCATGCTCAGCGCGTCATCACCATGCGCGACGGGCAGGTCGTGGCCGATGAACGGCGCGCCGCCCGTGAATCCTCGCAATCCCCGGTACTGGTAGGATAAATGAGGGCGTACGTGGGCTCAGGAGCAGTCGTCCCGCCCGCGTGCGTATGCAGCCCCTCGGGCTTTCGAAAGGAGGAAACCGGCGGCCACGGAAGACATGGAGCGGGCAGGGATAAGCTGAGGAGGAAAACGATGCGGCGCGGTTGGATCGTTGTCAGCGCGGTGGTTTTAGCCCTGGTGATGGCCTTGGGTCTTGGCGCACGCCATGCCGCTGCGCAGCCGGCGCCGCCCACGGCCAACGCCGGCGGCCCCTATACCGGAACCGTTGGCGTGCCCATCCAGTTTGCCGGTGGCGACAGCACCGGTATTAATCTCTCCTTCACCTGGGATTTTGGCGACGGCACCACCGCCACCGGCGTGGTGGTCACTCATACCTATACCGCCCCCGGGACATACACGGTGACGCTCACCGTGGTGGACCAGTTTGGTCGACAGGCCAGCGACCGCACCACCGCGACCATCAGCCCGGCCGTCACCGGCCAGTTCTGCGTGCTGACCGCGGTGGGGGTGGTCTGCACCCCGGGCCTGACCGTCCCCGTACCCGGCACGGCCTGTGCCCAGACGCTGGCCGGCATCGTGTGCGGCGTTCCTCCGTTCGTGAGCCCCTTCCTGGGTGGCACCCCATGCGTGCTCACGGCAGCCGGCGTGGTGTGCGGCGTGGGCGCGGTGGGCGTCCCAGCGCTGAGTGGTGTGGTTTGTGCTCTCACCCCTACGGGTGTGGTATGTGTGCCGAGAACCGCGGTGGTGGGCACCCCGGTCTTGCCGAGCGCAGGCCTTCCCTGCGTGCTGACGCCGTTCGGCGTGGTCTGCGGCGTGAGCCCCTGAGCCTTGCAACAGCGGCATGCCCCCAGCCAACGGCAGACGGTGGTGAGGTTCTAGGCCATGGCGGCGCGGTCCGCGGGACCATGCCGTAGAGGCGGCGATGGAGCGCGAGCGGATCTGGGCACTCGTCGATACGCAGCGGGAATTCGTGCTGGCGGCGCGCCGGCACCTGCATCGGCACCCGGAGCTGAGCTTTCAGGAGCACGAGACGGCGGCCTACGTGGCCGCCCGCCTGCGGGAGATGGGCTACACGCCGCGCACCGGTCTCGGCCGAAGCGGCACCGGCCTCATCGCCGTGCTTGAGGGCGGTCGGCCCGGTCCCGCCCTGGCGCTGCGCGCCGACATGGACGCCCTCCCCGTCCAAGAGCTGACCGACCTGCCCTTCCGCTCCGTGCGTGACGGCGTGATGCACGCCTGCGGCCACGACGCCCACACCGCTGTGCTCCTGGGCGCGGCGCGGGCGCTGATGGCGGTGCGGGAGCAGGTGCCCGGCCGGGTGGTGTTCCTGTTTCAACACGCGGAGGAGTGGCCGCCCGGTGGGGCGCTGGAGCTGATCGCGGCCGGCGCCCTAGACGGCGTGGAGGCGGTCTTCGGCCTGCACCAGGGCACGGACCTCAACGCTGGGCAGATGGGCTTCACCGCCGGGCCGCGCCAGGCCTCGGCAGACACGTTCACGCTTACGGTGCACGGGCGCGGCGGGCATGGCGCCTTCCCCCACCGCACGGTGGACGCCGTGCAGGTGGCGGCGCTGGTGGTCACGGCCCTGCACGAGATCGTGAGCCGGCGCGTGCCGCCCTTGCAGCCGGCCGTGCTCTCCATCGGCGCCATCCACGGCGGCACCGCCCCCAACGTGATTGCCCCCGAGGTGACGCTCAGGGGCACGGTGCGCGCCCTGGACGCCAGCGTGCGCGATCTGATGCCACGCGAGATCGAGCGGGTGGCGCATGGGGTGGCGGCCGCCTGGGGCGCCGAGGTGACGTTGGACTACCAGCGCGGCTACCCGGTGCTGGTGAACGACCCAGGCATGACCGAGGTGGCGCGCCGGGCAGCGGTGCTGGCGCTGGGGCCGGAGAACGTCGTGATGGGACTGCCGCCGGTCATGGCCGGCGAGGACTTCGCCTACTACCTGGAGAGGGTGCCGGGGTGCTTCGCCACACTCGGCGTCGGCATGCCGGGAAGCAGCGACCGCAGCCCCTCGCACTCGGGTGCGTTCCTGCTCGACGAGGCCGCGCTGCCATGCGGCGTGGCCTACTACGTCGCGCTCGTCACCAACTTCACGCGGTTGCGCGCGGAGTGACGCCAGAATGAGCCCGGCACGACGCCGGAGGTGCGGAGATGTGCGGACGGCTGGTGCGTGAGCAGGGCTTCGACCCGGCGCAACTGGGCTTCACCGAGTTCAGCGAGACGGCCATCACCCCCCGCTACAACATCGCCCCCACCCAGCTCGACCTCATGGGGCGGGTCGACGAGGACGGACGTCGCCGCCTGGTGCCCTCACTTTGGGGACTGATCCCCTCCTGGGCCAAGGAGCGGGCCATCGGCGGCCGGCTGTTCAACGCCCGCGCTGAGACGCTTCTGGAACGGCCAGCCTTCCGCCCGCTCATCGCCCGTCACCGCTGCATCATCCCGGTCTCGGGGTTCTATGAGTGGCGCGCGGACCCGGCCGGTCAGCGCGGCAAGCAACCGCTCTACATCCATCGCGCCGACGGCAAACCCCTGGCGCTGGCCGGCCTGTGGACCGTCTGGCGTGACCCAGAGCGGGGCGGGGAGCCGGTGACGTCGCACACCGTCATCACCTGCCCGCCCAACCGCTTTATGGAACGCATCCACAACCGCATGCCGGTGGTGCTCGACGAAGCGATGCTGGCGGCCTGGCTCGACCCCGGCCTGACCACCCCGGCGGACGTGCTGCCGCTCCTGGCCCCCTGCCCGGACGACCTCCTCACCGCTTACCCGGTGGCGCCCCTGGTCAACAACGTGCGCCACGACGGGCCAGAACTGATCGCGCCTCTGCAGGGCCAGCGTGCCTGACACGCCCACGCTCGGTGGAGCCCTCACCCGGCTCGCCCCGGCAGGGCCAGGGCTTGCCACCCTCTCATGCATGCGGGAGACGGTCTCTATGCGTCGGTGCAGCGCGTTTGCCGGCGACCGTTTCCCCCTCGCCTCAGGAAGGGAGCCCGTCGGGGCCGCGGGTGAGGGCTAGGGGAACGGACAACCCAACCGGCCGTTAGGGCGCCAGGTGCACCACCCGGCCGCCGGCCGCCTTGAGCAACCGGTCGCGCACGGCGCGGCCGATGCCCGTCTCGGGCGTAGTGCGGGCGATGATCACGCGCACCCCCGCCCGTTCCAGCGCGCGCAGTCCGGCGTACAGGCCGCGCGCCACGCTCTCTGGGTCGGTGGCACGACCGATGACGGCAACCTCCACGCCCGCCAGGTCGAGCTCGCCCTCCCGTAGGTCTTCCTCGGTGGCCAGGATGCCGGTGGGCACGCCGCTGCGGGCGAGCTCTTCTGCCTTGGCACGCATGGCGGCCAGTGTCGCTGGGCGCGGTCCCTCGAACAGCAGCACCTCCGCCTCCGGGGCGTAATGGCGCTCGAACAGGCCCGGTGAAGGCAGGGCAGCGGCGGTGGGCACGTGCTCCTGCACCCGCACCTCGCCCAGCACGGCGCGCAGTTGCTCCACCGTCACGGCGCCCGGCCGCAGCACCGTCGGTACGTCGCCGGTGAGGTCGAGCACGGTGGACTCCACGCCGACGGGCGTGGGGCCACCGTCCAGGATGAGGTCGATTTCACCGGCCAGATCGTCCCACACGTGCTGGGCGGTGGTAGGGCTGGTATGCATGAAGCGGTTGGCGCTGGGCGCAGCGATCGGCACGCCGGCCGCGCGGATGAGGGCCAGGGCCACCGGGTGGGCGGGGATGCGTACCGCCACCGTCGGCCGGCCAGCGGTGACGATGGGCGGGATGGCCTCCGCGCGCGGCAGGATGACGGACAGGGGTCCAGGCCAGAAGCGGGCGAGTCGCTCCACCGCTGGCGGAATGGCGGCTGCCACCCGCGGCAGATCCGCTACCGCCGCGATGTGCACGATGCAGGGGTCCTCTGGCGGCCGCCGCTTGGCGCGGTAGATGCGGGCCACCGCCTCGGCGTCCAGGGCGTTGGCGCCCAGCCCGTAGACGGTCTCCGTGGGAAAGGCCACCAGCCCGCCGGCTCGGATCACCTGGGCGGCACGCGCGATCGCCGCCCAGTCGCGCTCCGGCGAACTACAGCGCAGAATTTCGGTCTTCATGCAACGGTCCGGCGTGTGCCCCGGCCCATGCTAGGGGCGATGCGCCTCGAACAGCGGCAGCACCAGCGGCGCGTCCGGGCGGGGGCCGCGGGCGCCGCTGGGCACCTGGCGCTCGGCGTGGTAGGAGCTGCGCACCAGCGGGCCAGACTCCACATGGCGAAACCCGAGCGCCAGCGCCTCCTCCCGGATCGCGGCGAACTCCTCCGGCGGCACGTAGCGGTCTACCGGCGGGTGGCGGGGCGAGTTCACCGGCCGCAGATACTGGCCCACGGTGAGGACATCCACATCCACCATGCGCAGATCGCGCATGAGCTCGGTGAGTTCGGCGCGGGTCTCGCCCAGGCCGAGCATCACCCCGCTCTTGGTAATGGTGCCGGGGTCGAGTAGCTTGGCCCGCTCCAGCAGCTCCAGGGAACGCTCGTAGCGCGCCTTATGGCGCACTTTGGGGTACAGGCGTGGCACCGTCTCCACGTTGTGGTTGAGGATGTCCGGCCGGGCCGCCATCACGGTGGCCAGCGCGTCCCAGTTGCCCATGAAATCCGGGACCAGCACCTCCACGCTCGTGCCGGGGGAGAGGCGGCGGATCCAGCGGATGGTGTCCGCGAACACGCGCGCGCCGCCGTCGGGCACGTCATCGCGGTTGACGCTGGTGACGACGGCGTGGCGCAGGCCCATTTGTACCACGGCCTCGGCCACACGCCGAGGCTCCTCGAAGTCCAGCGCCCGCGGCCGGCCGCTGGTGATGGCGCAGAACGAGCAGGCGCGGGTGCAGATATCGCCCAGGATCATGAACGTGGCGGTGCCGGCCTCCCAGCACTCACCGATGTTCGGGCAGCGGGCTTCCTCGCACACGGTGTGCAGGCGCTGGGAGCGCATCAGGCCCTTGAGGCGGAGGTAGTTCGGTCCACCGGGAAAGCGGACCCGCAACCACTCCGGCTTGCGCGGGCGGTGCTCAACCACCATCACGATCTCCCCGGCCACATGTGGCCCTCCCCATGATAGCCCAGATGGGCCCGCGTCGCGCCGGTTGCCCACGCCCGGGCGGCGGTGGCGTCGTTCTCGTTATACTGGCAGCAGAGCGGCCCGCTTCGCCCCTGCACCGTGGGCAACCGCTCGAGCCCGCCGTGAGGCCCCGCCCGTGACGCCCGTGACCCGCGTCGCCGTCGTCGCCTTGTCCGAGGACCGCGCGCAGCAACTCGCCGAGCCGTTGCGCCGGCAGGGGCTTGCTCCCGAGATGATCCCCGCCGCCGACGTCCTGCCCGCCGTCAAGGAAGCCCGCCCGGACGCCGCGCTGGTGGAGTTCTCCGCCGCCACCCGTGCGGTGTTCGACGGCCTGCTGGCGGACAAGCAGCTCGTCGAGCAGGTGGCGATTCTCGCCCTCCTCTCCCCGGACGACCTGGCCGCCTACGAGGCCGGCCCTTTGGCCGACGATTTCGTGGTCTGGCCAGCCCTGCCGGAAGAGCTAGCGGCCCGTGTCCGCATCGCGGTGCGCAAGCGCCGCCGCGACGAGCCCGAGCACATCCTCCGCTTCGGCGACTTGGTGATCGACCTGGCCAACTACCGCGTGAGCGTGGCCGGCCAGCACGTGGCGCTCACGTACAAGGAGTACGAGCTCCTGCGCTTTCTGGCCCTCAACCGCGGCAAGGTGTTCACGCGCGAGGCGTTGCTCAACCGCGTCTGGGGGTATGACTACTACGGCGGCGCACGCACCGTGGACGTCCACATCCGCCGCCTGCGCGCTAAGATCGAGGACGGCCACCGCACCTACATCGAGACCATCCGCAACGTGGGCTACCGCTTTCGCGACCAGATGTAACCACGCCGGTTCCCGAGCGCGAACGGCCATGAAACCCGGCACGGTGCTACCATCGCGGTATGAGGGGGCGCGATCGGCGGGTTGATCTCGGGCGCTGGCGCCCGGGCGAGCGGGCCCGACGCTACGGCGCCACCACGGCGGCCATCGCCGCGCTCACCGCGCTGCTCGTGCCGCTGCGCGACCATCTGAGCGCCCTCAACATCGGCTTCCTGTACCTGCTCTTGGTGGTGCTGATCGCCGCCCGCTGGGGCTGGGGACCGGCGCGCTTCGCCTCTGTGGCCGCGAACCTGGCCTTTAACTACTTCTTTCAAGAGCCGCTCTACCAGCTCGACGTGCGCGACCTCGGCAACGTGCTGGAGCTCCTGGTCTTCCTGAGCGTGGCCGCCCTCACGAGCGCGCTGCTCGCCCGTGCCCGCGCCGGCGAGGCCGCCGCCCGCCGCCGCGAGCGAGAGACCCGGGTACTGTACGAGCTCTCCCGCCTGATCATCACCGAGACGGACCGCACCGCTGTTCTCTCCGCCATCTGCCATCAGGTGCGCGACACGTTCGGCGCCCAGTCGTGCGACGTGCTGCTGCGCGATGGAGAGAGCCTCACCCCGGTGGCGTGGAGCGGCGCCGCCCAGCGACCGCTCGGCACCGTCGATGAACGCCAGGCGGCGGAGCGTGCCCTCCACGAAGCGCGTCCGGTGTCGCTGGGCGGTCGACCCGGCCGAGGCGTCCCGCGCATCGTCGGCCTGCGCGGCCGGCAGGCGCCTATCGTGTACCTGCCCATGCGCGTGGGCGGCCAAACCATCGGGCTCCTGCGCGTCACCGGCCGCGTCGACGCCCAGGACATCACCGACGACGAGATGCGTCTGCTGCAGGCCTTCGCCGATCAGGCAGCCCTGGCGGCCGACCGTGCCCGCCTGCTGCACGAGGCCGCCCAGGCCGAGGCGCTGCAGGAGGCCAGCCGGCTCAAGTCTGCCCTGCTGGCCACCGTGTCCCATGACCTTCGCACGCCGCTGGCCGCTATCAAGGCCTCGGTCTCCAGCTTGCTCGAACCCGGTATGTCCTGGGAACCCGACACCCAACGCGAGCTACTGGCGGCTGTCAACGAGGAGACCGATCGCCTCACCCGCCTGGTGAGCGACCTGCTTGACCTGTCCCGCATCGAGGGCGGGGCCCTGCGGCCGGAGCTGGATTGGTACGATGTGGCTGAGCTGGTGGAGACCGTCGTCGCCCGCATGGAGCCCGTGGCGCGGGCACACCGGCTGGAGGTAGACGTCGCGCCCGACACCGGCGCCGCTCGCCTCGATTACGTCCAGATCGGCCAGGTGATCGCCAACCTGATCGAGAACGCGGCCAAGTACGCACCGGCGGGCACAGCCATCCGGGTGAGCGCCCGCCGCCGGGACGGCGCCATCGAGGTGAGCGTCACCGACCAGGGGCCGGGCATCCCACGCACGGAGCGTGAGCGCGTGTTCGAAACGTTCTACCGCGCGCCGCATGCCGGCCGCGCCGCCGGTACCGGCCTGGGCCTGGCCATTTGCAAGGGGCTGGTCGAGGCGCACGGCGGTCAGATCTGGGTCGACGACGCCCCGGGCGGCGGCGCCCGCTTCGCGTTTACCCTGCCGGTGCCGACGCCGGTCCCCATCGCCGGTCAGGAGTCCGTTGCCGCACGATGAAGGGGGCACGCGTTCTTGTCGTAGAAGATGAGCCGCAGATGCTCCGCTCCCTGCGGCTCGTCCTCGCCGGGCATGGATACGACGTGGTCACCGCCACCACCGGCCAGGCGGCCCTCGCCGAGGCCATGCGCCGGCTGCCGGACCTGGTGCTGTTGGACCTGATGCTGCCGGACCTGGACGGGCGTGAGGTGTGCCGGCGGTTGCGCGAGCGGTCCTCGGTGCCGATCATCGTGCTCTCCGCCCGCAGCGAGGAGCAGACCAAGGTCGAGGCGCTCGACCTGGGCGCGGACGATTACCTCACCAAGCCCTTCGGCACGGACGAGCTTCTGGCCCGCATGCGTGTCGCGCTGCGCCACGCCGCCCGCGCCCGCAGTGCGCCCGTCTTCCAAGCCGACGACCTGCAGATCGATTTCGACCGGCGGCGCGTGACGGCGCATGGCCACGAGGTCGCGCTCACCCCGAAGGAGTACGACGTGCTCAAGCACCTGGTGATGAACGCGGGGCGTGTGCTCACGCACAGTATGATCTTACGCGCGGTCTGGGGGCCGGAATACGCGCACGAGACGCAGTACCTACGCAACGTCGTCCTCTCCCTGCGCCGGAAGCTGGAGCGCGACCCCTCCCACCCCCGCTACATCGTCACCGAGCCGGGGATCGGCTACCGCTTTCGCGTGCCGGACGAGCAGGCGTGATCGCCGCGCTCGCCCGGTTTTCTTATGTGCGGATTATGCCGGGGGCCCTCATTCTGACGCGGTCGTGATCCACCGCCCGCTACAGTGAGAAGTGCCGGGGCCGACCGGCCGCCGGTGGGCGGCGGGGCGGAACCGATCCGGGCGGCCCGGTACGGCTCGCGGGCGGTCACGCTGGGCGCAGTGCAGGGGTATCCCCCTCCCCCTCTCTCCTCCGCGTCCCCAAGGATGCGCTGCGCTCAGCATGACCGTCCGCGAACCCTGACAGCGCATCGCCACGGAGGCCAGACCGTGGACATCGGCCCGATGGAGCTCTTGTTGGTGTTGGGCATCGTGGTAGTGCTGTTCGGCGCCGGCCGGGTGGCCGATCTGGGCGCCGCTCTTGGCCGCAGTGTGCGCGAGTTCCGGCAGGCGTTGCACGAGGACGACGGTCAAGACAAGCGTCCGGAGCCTGCCGCGCAGTCCGCTCCCCCGCCCGCGCTACCTGCCCCGCCGCTGCGCGACTTCGTGCCGCATGAGCCGTCTCGCCGCGTGCCTGATGTCACCACCCCAGGCGCGGCGTGAGCGCCCCCGCGACTAGTACGCCGTGAGCAGGGTGGTTTCCCGGGCCACCCCAGCGGTGATCAGGCGCTCGATCTCGTCCCGCGTGAGGCCCGCCTCAGCCAGCACCGCGCGCGTGTGCTCGCCCAGGAGCGGCGCCGGTCGCTGGCAGGCCGGATCGGCCCCGTTGACACGCACGAGCCCCGCCGCCTGGCGCACGATCCCCAGCACCGGGTGGGCGAAGCTGACCACGTACCCGTTCTCCACGAGCTGCGGCTCGTCCAGCCCCTCGCACACGCCCGTGGCCGGCGCACACGGCACCCGCCGGCGGTGCAGCGCGCGCACCGCCCGCCCCAGCGAGAGCCCGGCAAACCGCTCCGCCAGGGCCTCGGCCAGCGCGCGCTGGTTGCCGGCCCGCGCCTCCGGCGTGGCAAAGCGCGGATCCGCGCGCCATTGAGGTCGGCCCAGCGCGGTGCACAGCGCCCGCCAATCCCGCTCGTCTCGGCAGGCCAGCATCAGCCAGCCGTCGCGGCAGCGGTACAGTCGGCGTAAGGCGTGCGGCCCTAGGTGCTCGCGGTCGTTGGCGGCGCGCGGCGGCCGTCCCTCGTAGGCGGTGAGGCTGTCCGATTGCAGCAAGGCCGCCGCCGCCAGCAGCGAGGTCTCTACCCACAGCCCCTCGCCCGTGCGCTCGCGGTGGTAGAGCGCCAGCAGGATGCCGAGGGCGTTGAGCATCGCCGCCGTGTTGTCGGTCACCGGCGGCACCAGGAAGACGGGCGGCATCTCCAGCCCGCCCTGGGCCCGCTCAATGCCGCTGCGCGCCTGCAGGATGGGGTCGAAGCCCGGCTTATGCCGGTACGGCCCGCTGGAGCCGTAGGCGCTCACATAGCAATAGACGATGCGCGGGTTCACCGCCCGCACCGCCTCGTAGCCCACACCGAGGCGGTCGGCCACGCCGGGGCGCATGTTCTCCAGCACCACGTCCGCCTGCGCGGCCAGGCGCAGATACACCTCGCGCCCTTCCGCCGTGCGCAGGTCCAGGCAGAGGCCGCGCTTGCCCCGGTTCCAGGAGAGGAAGCCACCGCCGGGACCACGCAGGCCATCCCCCTCTGGCCCCTCGACCTTGATCACGTCGGCGCCCAGGTCGGCGAGGAAGGCCCCGCCGTAGGCGCCGGCGATGTAGCCGGAAGCGTCAAGCACGCGCACGCCCGCCAGGGGCGCGGCGCCAGCTGGGCCTTCACCCTCATGTCCATCCCCTCCCCTGTACGCGGGGGAGGATACCGAGGGGAGCGCGGCGGATGAGGGCCGGTGGCCGAAGACCGGGGTGAGAGCGGTGGACGCTTCACCCCACCGCTCGAAGCGGATCACCCGGCCCACGCGCTCCATGTGCCCCACCTCCGGGTGCTCCACCGTCACTACCAGTCCCTGGTGGCGGAGCTGCGGGTCGTGCAGGAACTCGTCCACCGTGAGCGCGGGGCCGTACGGCACGTCGTACTCGTCCAGGATGCGGTCCCACTCGGCGAAGGGCCGCCGATCGAACTCGGCCGCCAGGATATCCATAAGGGCACGGCGGTCGTCGTCGGTGGCCATGCGCGGGGCGTTCTGAAAGCGGGGGTCGGAGATCAGCTCCGGCCGGCCGACGGCCAGGGCCACCCGCGGCCAGAACCGCGCCGTGAGCCCGCCCAGGTGCAGCCAGCGTCCGTCCTGGGTCTGGTAGAGGCGGTAGAGGGGAAGCTGGCCCAGCGGGTGGCGGGCCAGGGTCGGCGCCGCCTCACCGCGCTCGGCCGCGGCGAAGGTGGCCGAGCTCATGGCCAGGGCACCGGCCAGCAGCGAGGTTTCGACCCACGCCCCTCGGCCGGTGCGCTCGCGCGCCACCAAGGCGGCACCCAGCCCGTGCAGCGCCAACAGCGCCGCAGCATAGGAGCACAGGGGGAGAACAAAGTACGACGGCCCCTCGCGGAAGGAGGGCTGCCGGCGCATGGTGCCGGACAGCGCCGCCACCAGTGCCTCGTCCGACGGCAGGTCGCGCCAGGGGCCATACGGCCCGCAGGCCGTGATCGAGACGTGGATGAGGCGGGGATTGATCTCGTGCCGCATCCCCTCACCGAGGCCTAGACGCGCGGCCCGGCCGGGCCCCAGGTCCTCCACCAGCACATCCATCTCTCGGGCCAGCTCCGCCACCCGCCGGCAGCCGCGCGCCGTACGCGGGTCCGCCACCACGCGGCGCTTGCCGAAGCCCCACACACGGAAGCCCGGATCGGCGGCGAGCGGATGGCCATTTGGCGGCTCCACCAGCGTCACGTCGGCGCCGAAGTCGCGCAGGAGCATAGTGGCAACCGCGCCGGCCACCGTGGTGGTGAGGTCGAGCACGCGCAGCCCCGCCAGCGGGGCCACGTCCCGCCGCCCGCTCGCCTCAGGGAGCGGCTGCTCGACGCGTGTGGGACCGCTCATGGGCATCGCCTCGCAACTCAGGCCTGCTCGCGGTCGCTCCCTGGTGCCCCGTACCGTGGGCGGCGCTTCTCGTCGAAGGCGAGCGTGCCCTCGCGCGTGTCCTCCGACTGGTGCAGCAGGCGATCCCGCTCGGCGGCGGCGCGGATCGCCTCGTGGAAGCCCAGCTCCATGGCGCTGCGCAGGTTGGCCTTCATGGAGCGCACGGAGAGCTGGGAGTGGCCGGCGATCTTCTCCGCCAGCTCCATCGCGCGGGGCATGAGGTCGTCCGGGGGCAGCACCTCGTTGACGATGCCCAGCCGCAGGGCGGTGGCGGCGTCGATGCGGGCGGCGGTGAGGGCGGCGTACAACGCAGTGCTGAAGCTCGTGCGGCGGGCCAGCTCGATGGCGATGGGCGCGCCGCCGCGGCCGCGGGCCACAAACGGCAGCACGAACTGCGCCGTCTCCGAGCAAAGGATGATGTCACAGGCCAGGGCATAGCCCACGCCGCCGCCGGCGCAGGCCCCGTTCACCGCGGCGATGGCCGGCTTGGTGATCTCGTTGGCCGGGAACATCGGTCGGATGCGCATCGGCTGGCCGGTGCGCGCCGCCTCTGCCGCTTCCTTCATATCCGCCCCGGCGCAGAAGGCGCGGCCGGCGCCGGTGAGCACGGCCACGTAGGCGTCGTCCTCGGCCATGAAGCGCTCCCAGGCCGCGTACAGCTCCTGTGAGAGCTGCTCGTTGATCGCGTTCAGCGCCTCCGGCCGGTTCAAGGTGATGACGGCGATGTTCTCGAAGCGTTCATAGAGCACCGCGGGCATGGCATAGCTCCCTTCCGCGCGTCCGGCGGTTACTCGATCTCCTGGGGAAAGACGATGCTGCGCTGGTAATCGGCAAGGGCAGCGCGCAGGGCGGCCAAACTCACCTCGTCCATCCGCGCGTACGTGGGCCGCCGCCCCACTTCCTCCGGCGCGTGCGCGTCCGAGCTCTGGATACAGGCCCGCGGCGTGCGGTAGCGCGGGTCGGCGCCGGTGGTGTAGCGCTGTTTAAAGCGCGGGTCGGTCACCTCTAGCGCGGCCAGGTGGGGCGAGTTGTAGATGCGCAGCTTGTCGGACGGCTTTTCGTCAGAGAAAAGGAAGCCGCGCGGCTCCCGGTCCACGTGCGCGCCGATGGCCAGGCCGCCGCGCGCGGCGATCTCCGCGAACACCTCATCCATCCACCGCTCCGTGCGGCGGAAGCCATCGCCCCACACCTCCGGCGGCAGGTCGATGGCCTGCATTAGCTCGCGGATCACGTCCACGGGCGTGTCCACATCGAACAGGGCCAGGCAGTGGCCGCCGCGGGTGGAGATCTCCACGCCGGGAATGATGGTGATGCCGCTGCCGCGCGCCAGCTCCCGCATTTCGTCGATGCGCTCACCGCCGTTGTGGTCGGTGATGGCGATGGCGTCCAGCCCGGCGGCCTCGGCCGCGGCCAGGATCTCGGTGAGCTGGGTGCGGCGGCCCAGCTCCGGCCGGATGTAGTCGATGTAGCAGGCCGACAGCGGTGTATGAATGTGCAGGTCCAGCTTGAGAAAGCCGGGCGGTGTGGACGGATCACGCGCAGCCATGGCAGGGGCCTCGTCTCCCACCATCCGACACGAAATAGGCCGCATACGGAGCGGCGCGTTCAGCATACGAGCGGCCCGGGCGTGGGTCAAACCGTCCGAGCCGCCTCGCCGCTAGCCTCGCTCAAGTGATTAGCGCACGATGCCGCGGGCGCGCAGCTCCGCGATGCGGGCGTCGTCGTAACCGATCTCGCGCAATAGCTCGTCGGTGTGCTGGCCGAGGGCGGGTGCGGCCCGCGGTGGCCGCAGCGGGGTGCGGCTCATCTGGACGGGCGGGCCGACCATCTTCAGTCGCCCAACCACGGCGTGCTCCACCTCCGCCACCAGGCCGTTGGCGAGGATGTGCGGGTCCTCGAATAGCTCCTCAGCCAGCCGCACCGGCCCGGCCGGCACGCCCGCCGCGTCGAACCGCGCCAGCCACTCGGCGGCCGGGCGGGCGCGGATGATGGCCTCCGCCTCCTGCGCCAGCCGTCGGCCCACCTCCCGGAACTCCTCCGTGCCCGGCTGCCAGGCACCGGGCGCCAGGCGGGGGTCCTCCAGGCCGAGCACCTGGCAGAATTTGGCGCGCAGGGCGTGGCTGAGACAGCCCACGGCGATGAAATCGTCCTGCGCCTGATAGACGCGGTAGTAGGGGTTGGCCATGGCCTGGCCGGCCAGCCCGCGCGCCGCCTGCGCCGCCTCGACCATCTCGCGGTACGGTCGGCCGGCGGCGCGCATGGCCTGCACGCGGCGCACCAGCTCGGTGCGGGCGGCGGCGTCCTGCTCCTCCACGGAGAAGAAGCGCGAGGTCTGCACGGTGAGGGCGGCCGCCAGCAGGGAGGTGTCGATCTGCTGGCCCTCGCCGGTGCGCTCACGGTGGTAAAGGGCGGCACAGATCGCCCAGGCCAGGATGAGCGCGGCGGAAAAGTCGGCGATGGCCGTGCCGCCGATCACGGCCGGCAGCCCCGCCTCGGTCACGCCCCCTGCCCCGGCCATGAGGCCGCTCATCGCCTGCAGGATGATGTCGTAGCCAGGACGGTGGGCATGCGGGCCATGCCGGCCGAAGGCGGTGTTGGCCGCATAGATGATGCGCGGATTGATGGCCGAGAGCGTAGCGTAGTCAATGCCCAGGCGCGGCGGCACGTCCGGCCGGTAGTTGACCACTGCCACATCGGCGGTGCAAGCCAGCGCGTGCACGATGGCCTGGCCCTCCGCCGTCTTGAGATCTACTGCCAGGCCCCGCTTGCCGCGGTTAAGCGACATGAACCCCTTGCTCTCCCCCGGCAGCAGGGGAGCCTGCCAGCGCCAGGACTCACCGGTCGGCGGCTCGACCTTGATCACGTCCGCGCCCATATCAGCGAGCAGCATGGTGGCCATGGGGGCGGCGATGATCTCGGAAAAGTCCAGCACCCGCACCCCGCCCAGCGGCCCGGGATGGGTGGCGGTGGCGGATGCGGCGAAGTCGGCGCGCGTCATGGACGGCCTCCATCGTGCGAGTAGTCCCGAGTATACCGGAGGCGAAACGCATGACGCGGCCGGTGGGGACGACGTGGACGGAGCAGGGCTTAGGGCACCCCAAACACCTGCACGACCAGCGCCGCTAAGGAGCCGTCCACCAGGTATTCGCCCTCGACGGCGACGCGGGAGCCCGGCGGGAGGTCGGCGAGCGCGAGGGGGGCAAAGCGCGTCACCCGCACACCCGGGTTGAGCTCTACGCTGCGCTCGCCGGTAGCCGTGCGCAACGTCAACCGGCTGCCGTCCAAAGAGACCACCGTGCCGGTCACGGTGAGCGGGCCGCCGGGGCGCGGCTCACCCGTCGGGATGGGAACGGGCACGGTGGCCGGTTGCAAGCGCACGCGCGTGGCAACGAGGCGACCGTCGGACTGGGTGATGAGCGTGACTACTACCGGCTCTCCCGGGCGCAGGTCGCTCACAGCGGCGTCGGCGACGCGGCCCACAGGTGAGCCGGTGCGCACCAACACCCGCACCGGCTCATGCCCGGTGACCTTCACCACCAGCACCTGGCCCTCCACCCGGTCCACGGTGCCGGACAGTTGCGCACGGCCGCTGGGACGCGTGGCGGTGGGCATAGGCGCCACCGTGCCGAGATCGAGCGCCTCGGCCGGGGCCTCGGCCGCGGTCCCGCGCACGGTGGGATAGAGCAAGTAGATGACAAACCCCAGCGCGGCCAGCACGATCACCGCAACCGTGGACCAGGCGATGACCAGCGCCGCACGGGTGTTCAGCCAGCGCTCCATTGACGCCATTGTATACGGGCCGACGGTCTGGCCGAAGATGGCAGCCCCGCGCCCTCGCGCCTCACGGTGCTCGCCGTCGGCTGGGGCGGACTTATTCGTGTTCAGATGATTCGTTTCGGACCCGAACGAAGGCGTGGTAGACTACGCCCACATGACGGGGAGGTACGGCCGTGACGTGTCGGGAGCGGCTCGAGGCTTATCTGCGCGCCCACCAAGTGCCCTTCCAGGTCCAACACCATCCCGTGGCCTATACCGCCCAGCAGGTGGCCGCCAGCGAGCACATCCCCGGTCGCATGGTGGCCAAGGTGGTGATGGTGGTCGCCGACGACCGGCTGGTGCTGCTCACCCTGCCTGCACCCGCCCGGGTGGACCTGGAACGGGTAGCCGCGATGCTGGGGGCGCGGGCGGTGCGGCTGGCGCACGAGGAGGAGTTCGCCGCCGCCTTCTCTGATTGCGAGGTGGGCGCCATGCCGCCGTTCGGCAACCTGTACGACCTGCCGGTGTACGCCGACCCCTCGCTTGCCGAGAATCAGACCATCGTGTTTGCCGCCGGAACGCACACCGACACCATGAGCCTGGCGTACAGTGACTTCGCCCGGTTGGTGCGGCCCGTCGTGGCGCCGTTCGCGGTGCGCACCTAAGCGGGGCTTGGCCGCGTGCGGCGGGTTGCGGGTTGCGTCTGTTCGGGTGACCGGGTTTACTCAGTCACACAGCCGACATCGCCACGCGGTGCGATGGGGGTCAAGCTATGCCCGGCCTTGCTCTAGAGGATGTGCGTGTCCTGGACCTCACCCACCACCTGTGCGGGCCCTACGCCACCAAACTCCTGGCCGACTTCGGCGCGGACGTGATCAAGATCGAGCGGCCCGGCCGCGGCGACCTCGCCCGCTATCTCAACCCGCACAAGAACGACGAGCGGCACCCGGAGAAGAGCGGGATCTTCTTCTACCTCAACACCAACAAGCGCTCCATCACCCTGGACCTGAAGCGGGAGGCGGGCCGGCAGGTGTTCTTTGACCTGCTGGCCACGGCCGACCTCGTGGTGGAAAACTTCCGGCCGGGCGTGATGGACGAGCTGGGGCTCGGCTACCGCGAGCTGCGGGCGCGCAAGCCGAACGTCGTCATGCTGTCCATCAGCAACTTCGGCCAGAGCGGGCCCTACCGCGACTGGGCCGGCTCGGAGCTGGTGCTGTTCGCCATGGGCGGCGAGATGTACTCGATGGGCATCGAGGAACGCGAGCCGATCAAGATGGCCGGCACCGCCGCCCTGTTCCAGTCCGGCTCGGCCGCCGCGGTGGCGGCGATGGGGGCCGTGTACGGCGCCAAGTGGGGCGGGGAAGGCACCCACCTGGACATCTCCATCTATGAGACGCAGGCTGGTGGCGTAGACCGCCGCCACGCCTCGATCATCGGCTATCAGTTCTCCGGCCGGATCAGCGGGCGCGTGGGTGTGGGCGCCGTGCTGGGCTTTCCCAACGGTGTCTTTCCCTGCGCCGACGGATTCGTGGAGATCAGCGGCGGCGGCAGCCGCTTCCCGGGCACGGTGCGCATGCTGGGCTCGCCGCCGGAGCTGTCCGGGCCGGAGTGGCTGGAACCGGCGGCGGCGCTGCGCGCCGACCTCAAAGAGCGGTTTGACGCCATCTTTTACCCATGGCTCATCGAGCACACCAAGCGCGAGATCTGGCAACTGGCCCAGGAGAACCACGTGCTGTGCGCGCCGCTGTACACCATGGAGGACCTGTTCACGGACCCGGTGCTGCGCGAGCGCGGCTTCTTCGTCGAGGTCGAACACCCCTATATGGGCCGGTTCACCATGCCCGGCCGACCGTTCTTGATGTCGGAGACGCCGTGGACGCTGCGCCGTCGCGCCCCCCTTTTGGGTGAGCACACCGACGAGGTGCTGCGCGAGATTGGCTACGACGGCGAGCGGATCGCGGCGCTGCGGCGCGCCGGGGTGGTGTGAGCCCGCGCGCCGGGGCGGCACGTCAATACGGCGGAGGAGGACGGTTATGAAACTGCCACTGGCGGGCGTGCGCGTCGTCGACCTCACCGTGGTGTGGGCCGGTCCGTTCGGCACGCTCCTGCTCGCGGACCTGGGCGCCGAGGTGATCAAGGTCGAGAACATCCACGTGTGGCAGCCGCTCACCCGCGGCTCCATGGCCCGGCCGCCGAAAGCCCTGATGGGCTCCGGCCCCTCGTGGACCACCGGCTACCCCGACGACGAGCCGGGCGAGCGGCCGTGGAACCGTTGCCCCACGTTCGTCAATCTGTACCGCAACAAGCGCTCGGTGACGATGGATATCCGCGTGCCGGAGGGGCGCAAGCCGTTCGAGGACCTGATTCGCACCGCGGATATCGTGTACGAGAACAACGTCAGCGAGACGATGGAGAAGCTGGGCATCACCTACGACTATCTGCGCTCGCTGCGGCCGGACATCATCTACATCCGCGTGCCGGCCTTCGGCAGCAGCGGCGCCTACCGCAACTACCGCGCCCTGGGCGTGCACCTGGAGGGCGTCTCCGGCCACACCCTCCTGCGTAAGTACCCCGACCTCGACGTGTCCGCCAACACCCAGATCTTTGCTGGCGACTATTTTGCCGGCACGCACGGCGCCTTCGCCGCCATCGCCGCCCTGCACTACCGCAACCGCACCGGCAAGGGGCAGTTGATCGAGATCCCGCAGGTCGAGGTGGCCACCGGGATGCTGGCCCAGTTCCTGATGGACTACGCCCTCAACGGCCGCAACGGCGAGGCGCTCGGCAACCGCGACTACCACGGCGCCGCCCCCTGCGGCGTCTATCCAGCCAAGAGCGGATCCCCGCCGCTCAACCCGGACCCGAGCTGGGCGCCGATTCCCCGCGCCGCTCAGTTCGAGCCCCAGGCCACCGACCGCTGGATCGCCATCACCGTCTGCACCGACGACGACTGGCGGGCGCTGGGCGCGGTGTTGGGCAACCCGCCCTGGACTGGTGACCCGCGCTTCGCCACGGCGGAGGGTCGCCGCGCCCATCACGACGAGATCGACCGCCTGCTGGCAGAGGCCACCCGCCAGTGGGACGTGTGGGAGCTAACCCGCGCCCTGCAGGCCCGCGGGGTGGCCGCCGGCCCGGTGATGAACGCCCGTGACGCCTTCGAGGACCCACACCTGCGCGCCCGCGGCCTGTTCCGGCGCATGACGCAGGTGGACTGCGGCGACCGCGACTGGGTCGGCCCCTTCATCCGCACCGAGGAGGGCTTCCTACCCATGCATCGGCCGCCCGTGGCCATGGGGGAAGACAACGAGTACGTCTACAAGACCCTGCTCGGCTACTCGGACGCGGCGTATACCTGGCTCCTCGAGCACAACTACATCGGCGACCGCTTTGACGATAGCATCCCCTAGCCGCATGATGGATCCGCCTACCGCTCGGTAGACGGCGGAGGAGAACGAGAACCAGGACCCGGTGTTGCGTGGGGCGCGTGCCACGGCGCGGAGGGCGCCGGCACGCCCCGCCGCCGATAGCGAGGAGCAACCCATGAATTTCGCCGACACGCCGCAGGAAGCGGCCTTCCGTGAGGAGGTGCGCGAGTTTCTCCGGACGGAGCTGCCGCCGGAGCTCAAAGACATCGACGGGGAGAGCGGTTTGTTCGGGCGCGGCCCGCTGATGCAGGAGTGGCGCCGGCGCGTGGCGGCCCGCGGCTGGCTGGCGCCCCACTGGCCGAAGGAGTACGGCGGCGCCGCCATGAGCGTCAAGCACCAGTTCATCCTCAACGAGGAGTTTGCCGAAGCGGAGGCGCCCAATCCCGGCGGCTTCGGCGTGATGATGATCGGCCCCACCTTGATCGTGCACGGCAGCGAGGAGCAGAAGCGCCGCTTCCTACCCGCCATCCTCAAGGGCGAGATCATCTGGTGCCAGGGCTACTCCGAGCCGGGGGCCGGCTCGGACCTGGCGAGTTTGCAGACCCGTGCCGTGCGCGACGGCGACGACTACATCATCAACGGCCAGAAGATCTGGACCTCGGGCGCGCAGTATGCGGACTGGATGTACATGCTCGCCCGCACCGACCCGGACGCGCCCAAGCACCGCGGCATCTCCATGTTCCTGGTGGACATGAAGTCGCCGGGTATCAGCGTGCGCCCGCTCACCACCATGGCCGGCGCCCAGACCTTCAACGAGGTGTTCTTCGAGAACGTACGCGTGCCCGCCAGCAACCGGGTGGGCGAGGAGAACCGCGGCTGGTACGTGGGCGCCACCTTGCTCGACTTCGAGCGCTCCGGCATCGGTAACGCGGTGGGCGTGCGCAAGCAGCTCGAGCGCATGCTCAACTACGTCCGCTCTGAGCCGCACAAGCTCACCTTCAGCCAACGGCCGACGCTGCGCCTGGAGTTTGCCGACCGCTGGATCGAGGCGCACGTGGCCAAGTGGCTCTCCTATCGCGTGATCTCGTTGCAGGCCGCCGGCCAGATCCCCAACTATGAGGCGAGCATGACCAAGCTGTACATGTCCGAGCTGCAACAGCGGATCGCCACGCTCGGCATGCACATGGTCGGCTTGCGCGGCATGATCTATGACCCCAAGCACCGGCACGCGGCCATGGGCGGGCGGGTGCCGTTCGGCTACCTGAACGCGGTCTCGGCCACCATCGCCGGCGGCACCAGCGAGATCCAGCGCAACATCATCGCCACGCGCGGCCTGGGCCTGCCCCGCGCCTGACGGTCGCGCCGTTGGGGCAGACGCATCTCAACGAGCGAGGGCGAACATGAAGGTCGTCACGAACGTCAGCGGCCCCTTGAAGGATGTCCCACGGTTGGCACGTGAGGCGGAAGATCTGGGCTACGACGCCGTGGTGGTGAGCGAAACCCAGCACGACTCGATGCTGGCCATGGCGCTGGCCGCCGAACACACCGAGCGGGTGGAGGTGTGCTCGGCGGTGACCATCGCCTTCCCGCGCAGCCCGATGGTGCTGGCCCTGGAGTGCTGGGACCTGCAGGCCATGTCCGGCGGCCGGATCAACATCGGCCTGGGCTCGCAGGTCAAGGGCCACATCCAGCGCCGCTTCTCCGTGCCCTGGACACCGCCCGCCCCACGGATGCGCGACTACATCCGCGCCATGCGCGCTATCTGGGACTGCTGGCAGAACGGCACCAAACTGGACTTCCACAGCGACAACTACACGTTCACGTTGATGACGCCCTTCTTCAACCCCGGTCCCATCCCCGCCCCCTTCCCGAAGATCTCCATGTCCGCCGTGAACCCGATCATGGCCTCCGTGGCCGGTGAGGTGGCAGACGGGCTTTTGCCCCACGGGTTCGCCACCGAGAGGTACCTCACCGAGGTCATCATCCCGGCCGTCAAGCGCGGCGCGCAGAAGGCCGGCCGCTCGATGCGCGAGATCGAGATCGCCGGCGGCGGCATGCTGGTGATCGGGGAGAACGAGTCGGAAATCGAACAGGAACTGGAAAAGCTGCGCCAGCCGATCTCGTTCTACGGCTCCACCCGCACCTACCACGGCGTGTTCCGCGCGCACGGGCGCGAGGAGCTGGGCATGCGCCTGCACGAGATGTCGCTCAAAGGCCAATGGGCGGAGATGCGACAGATCATCCCTGAAGAGGTGCTGCACGAGTTTGCCCTCAAGGCCACGTGGGAGACCCTGCCGCAGGTGCTGCGCGAGCATCGCTGGTACGCCAGCCGCGTCACGCTGCGCATCCCCGCCGAGACCCCCGCCCAACGCGAGCGCGCCCGCTGGCTGATCGACGAGATCCACAAGATTCCACCCCCCACCTGGGACTGAGCGACGCTGCTCGCTGCCGCGACGGCCCTACGCCGATGGGCGCCTCCTCAAACCGACCAGGAGGCGCCCGCTTGCCCCTCTTGCCCCTTATGCGCCGCGCCGGCGCGTCGATATTTCTGGCAAAGGCCGGAATCGACGATTGAGGCAGCCCCCATGCGCACGGAGACACTCGGGCTTGAGCGAACTGTTACGACGGGCAGCGCGGGCGTTTGAGTGGGAGGACGGTCATATCGGGGCAGCGCTAGCCACCTTCCGGCGCAAAGCCGGCATGGACGAGGACGAGCTGGCACGCTTCCTTGCCTGCTCCCCGGTGCGGCTAAACGCCCTCGCCCTCTGCCGGCGGCCGGACCCAGCAGCACCGGACTTCGGCCAGGCGGTATCCGCCATCGCCGCGTTCATCGGCTGCGATGCCGCCAGACTGGAGGCGCTCCTGCGCGACCCGTAAACCGCTCGGTCGGCGCCCGCCCTCGCCGTTCCAGGAGCGCAAGGGCGGCCATGAGGGACAGGGCGGTGGCGCCGCCCAGGAGAAGCCCGCCGACCACGTCGCTGCCGGTGTGCGCCGTTGCGTGCACCCGTTGCAGCGCCACCGTGAGGCTCAGCAGCACGGCCATGGCCAGCGGCCCGGGAGACGGGCGCCGGGGCCAGGCCAACGCGGCCGTCAGCAGCAGAAACGCAACCCGCGCGGCATGGCCGCTTGGGTATGCGCTGACCAGTAGGTGATGCCCGCGCGGCCGGACAAGCAGGCCGGGTAGGTCATCCCAGAGCACGGCGCCGAGGCGCAGGCGCTGCCCGGCCTCCACCACGGTCAGGCCGACCAGCGCCACCGGCACGAGCGCCCCGGCCAGCCGGCCCCGGCGCAGGCCAAGCGCCAGGGCCAGCGCGAGCGCCAGCGGCAAACTGACAGCCGGGCTGCCGAGCGCCGCGCTGCCGTCCACCAGCGGGTGGAACGGCCCGCGCACCAGGGTCTCGACGAGCCGATCCGCAGCGGCATCGACCCGAGCGCCGTACAGCCCCCGGCCGATGGTTGTGAACGCCAGGTAGGCGAGCGCCATGGCAACGGCGGCAATGCAAATTCCCCCGAGCCAGCGTCGGGGGTGAAGCGCACGCGCGGAGCCGAGCGCTTGGGTGTGTTCCGGGGTCAACCGCTTTATCCGGTCGTGGCCGTGCCCACCCGGACAGTGCCAGCGCAGGACCACGCCCACGCGCACCCGGGAGGCGCTGCCACCACCGTACCTCCACAGGGGAGCGGGACGGTTGCGGGCGGGTGCCCGGTCGGTGCGCGTGAGTTCTCGGGCTCAGCCGCCGCGCAGGCGGGCAGCGTACATCAGCAGGCCGACCTGGCTCTTGGCGTCCTGGATCTGGCCGGCGGCGATGGCGGCCAGCGCCTCCTTGAGGGTGAGCGGCACCACCTCGATCCGCTCGTCGTCGTCGGCCTGGAGGCGGCTCTCGGCGAGCTCTTCGGCCAGGTAGACGTGAATGTACTCGGTGCAGTAGCCCGGCGCCACCCAAAAGCCGCACAGGCGCGTCAGCCGACCGGCGCGGTAGCCGATCTCCTCCTGCAGCTCCCGCTGGACCGCCGCCTCAATGTCCTCACCGTCGTCCGTGGTGCCGGCCGGCACCTCCAGCAGCGCGGCGCCGACGGGTGAGCGCCACTGCCGCACCAGCAGGATCCGCCCCTCGCGGTCCACCGGCACCATTGCCACCGCCGGGTTGTGCTCCACCACCTCGCGCGTGGCGGTGCGTCCGTCCGGCAGCCGCACGGTGTCGATGCGCAGCCGCACGACCCTGCCTTCGTAGACGCGCCGCTGCTCGATCGTCTGCTCTTCCACCGTTGCCTCCGTGTCACCCTTGCCTACCAGGGCCGTGGCACCCGCGGGGCAGCCGCCGGCGCGGGACCGCCCTCCGTCATTGTCCCGCGCCGGCTGCCATGCGCCCACCCCCCGCGCAGGGTTCGCGGCTGGTCGGGCGTGGCCAGATCGAAGGGCTCAGGCACCCGCGGCACCCAGCGGGCGGCCTTCGATGACTGGCAAGGCCTGAGCGCCGTTCACGTTGGGGAACAGGTCGATAGAGACAGCGATCTCGTTACAGGAGGGGAATTTGGGGCAGCGGTAGCACTCTTTCCACACCTTCCGGGGGAAGTTGGCGACGTTGGCCAGCCGAAAGCCCAGCTTCTCGAAGAAGCCGGGCTTGTAGGTGAGGGCGAAGACGCGCGGCAACCCCAGGCGGCGCGCCTCATCCAGGCAGGCGCGCACGAGGGCCGCCCCCACCCCCTTGAGCTGGCGGTCTTCCCGCACGGCCAGCGACTTGATCTCAGCCAGGTCCGCCCACAGCAGGTGCAGCGCCGCGCAACCGAGGAACTCGCCCTGCGCGTCGCGGGCCACGAAGAAATCACGCAGGTTCTCGTAGATCTCGTTCAGGGGCCGGTGCAGCATCTCGCCGCGGTCAGCGAAATGCGTGACGAGGTGAAAGATGGCCTCGGCATCCGCCACCGTCGCCTTCTCAACCCGGATCGCGCCGGCCGTGGGCTCCATCGCGGCCTCGATGGTCAGGCCTCCTGCGTCTGCAAGGTCATCCATGACCACGTCCGGCAGCGCGGGCAGCGCTTGAGGATGTTGCCGGTCACGCCGCTGCCGTCGTCCATGGGCAGGATGCCGATAGGGGCGACGCGCACCGCCGCCGAGCACTTCGGGCAGGTCAGGACGGGGGAGGGTTCCATCACGGTGCACCTCGAGTGATGGTGGCCGCAGGCGAGAACAGTGCAATTATATGAACGCGGCCGCCCACTGCAAACAGGCCACTGCTCGGCGACCCTCCAGCCAGCTCACCCCTCGGCGGTGGCCAACATTTCGTCGGCCGCGGCTAGGTGGGCCGCGGTGAGGCCCCCGAGCATGGCCGCCAGCTCCCGCCGTCGCTCCTCACCAACCAGCTCGCGCACCTCGGTGAAGGTGCGCCCGCCGTCCACGCGCTTGACCACCGCCATGTGCCGTTCAGCCCGGGCCGCCACCTGCGGCAGATGGGTGATACAGATCACCTGATGGTATCGGCCGAGCGAGGCCAGCTTCTCGCCCACCACCCGGCCGGAGCGGCCGCCGATGCCCACGTCCACTTCGTCGAACACCAGGGTGGGCACGGCGTCGGCGGCGCCAAGCACCGTCTTGAGCGCCAGCATCAACCGCGCCGTCTCGCCACCGCTCGCCACCTTCGCCAGCGGGTGCAGCGGCTCGCCCGGGTTGAGGGAGACGTAGAACTCCACCCGGTCCACGCCGGTGCGGTCGAAGGCCACGGTCGTGACGTTCGCCGGGACAGGCTCTGCGCGAGCCGCCACCATTTCAACGAGCGGTAGGGAAACGGCCAAGCCCTCTGGGTCCGCGTGCCGCTCAAAGCGCACGGCAAAGCGCCCGCCGGCCAGGTCCAGGGCGGCGATCTCCGCCTGCACCGCCTCGGCCAGGCGGCAGGCGGCGCGCCGGCGTGCGAGCGACAGGCGCGCGGCCGCTTCCGCTAGGCGCGCGCGTAGCACCTCCGCTCGCTCCCGGAGCGCTCCCAGCCGCTCCTCGCCCCGGGCCAGCTCCTCGAGCTCGGCCCGCGCCCGCTCCGCGTAGGCCAGCACCTCGGCCACCGTGGCGCCGTATTTGCGCTTGAGCGTCGCGATCAGGGACAACCGCTCTTCGATGCGCTCCAGGCGGCGCGGGTTGTACTCGACTCCCTCGCGGTAGGCGCGCAGCTCCCGCGCCAGGTCGTACACCTGCGATTGCAGCGCCTCGGCCAGGGCGGCCGTCTCCGCCATGCGTGGGTCGATGCGCGCCAGCTGCGCCAGCGCCTCCGCCGCCAGGCCCAGGGCATCCACCGCCGAGGCGGAGCGGCCACCGCCCGTGAGGGCCGCGTGGGCCGTCTCCGAGAGGCGGGCCAGCTCCTCGGCGCTGGCCAGGAGCTGACGCTCGGTGCGCAGCTCCTCCTCTTCATTCGGGCGCAGCCGGGCCGCGTCGATCTCCTGCACCTCGTAAGCCAGCCGATCCTGACGGCGAGCCCGCTCCCGCTCGTCCTCCATAAGCCGGCGCATGGCGGCGCGCACCTCCCGCAGTTCGGCGGCCAGCGCGGCCACCGCCGCCCGCTCCGCGCCCAGCCCGGCGAAGCGGTCGAGATAGCCGAGGTGCTCCGCTGGCCGCAGGATGGAGAGTTGATCCTCCTGGCCGTGGATGTCCACCAGCCGCCGGCCCAGCGCGGCCAGCGCGCTCTGCACCACCGCCCGGCCGTTGACGCGGGCCACCGAGCGTCCCTGCCGCGGTACCTCGCGGCTGATGATGAGGCAGCCGTCTTCGGGCTCGATGCCGGCCTCCGCCAGCACCTCGGCCAGCGCCGCATCGCGCTCCGGCGCGACGCGGAACACCCCCTCCACACGCGCCGCGGATGCGCCGGCTCGCACCAGTTCCGGATCGGCCCGGCCGCCGAGCAGGAGGGCGAGGGCGTCGATGATCAGGCTTTTGCCGGCGCCCGTCTCACCGGTGATGGCGGTGAAACCGGGGGCAAAGCGCAGGCGCACGTGCTCGGCGATGGCGAAGTTGCGGATATCGATCTCTTCGAGCATGGCTCTTGCGGCGGACGGTCCGGGATCGGGGGCGTGTCATCTCCCGTCGGTACAAGGGTAGCAAAGGGGCGGCCCGGCCGGGCGGCCCCGGCGCGCCGCGTTACTCGCGATGCCCGGCCCGTTCGCCGGTATCGAGCAGGCGGGTGAGGTTGCGGAAGAAGTCCGAAGGCGGCCCTAGGCGGATGAAGCGCGCCCGGTACTCGCTCCGGCGCACGCACACGCTGGCGCCGGTGGACACGAGGTAGTCGATCTGGCCGTCGAACGAGACGATCGCGCGCATTTCCGTGTGCACGCGCAGCTCCACGCGCGTATCGCGCGGAAGGACGATGGGCCGCACGCGCGAGAGGTGGGCCGCTACCGGTGTGAGCACCATCTCCTCCGCCTCCGGGCACAAGACCGGCCCGCCAGCGGACAGGTTGTAGCCGGTGCTGCCGGTGGCCGTGCACACCAGCACGCTGTCCGCCCGCACCACCTCCACCCGCGCGCCGTCCAACAGCACCTCGATGTCCACCGGCCGCCCGCCGAACCGGCCAACCACGACGTCATTGAGGGTGTGCTGCGGGGGCAGGTCGGCCGGCGGCCGGCCGTCGGGCAGGTATACCTCGGCGCGCAACATGGTGCGGTGCTCGAGGCGGCCCGCCCCGTCCAGCACCTCATCCAGGCGGCGGGCCGCCTCGTCCGGCCGCAGCTCGCTGAGGAAGCCCAGCCGCCCCATGTTGACGCCGATGATCGGCGTCTCGTAGGGGATGGCCACGCGCGCGGCGCGCAGCACCGTGCCATCGCCGCCGATGCAGATGAGCAGGTCGGTGTCGGGTACGTGCGCCGGGCCGCTGGGGTCCCAGGCTGAGAGGCACCACAGGCGCCGCACGCGTGCCACGAGGCGCTGGCCGAGCTCCTCAGCCAGCACGCGCGCCGCGGCCACCCGCGGGTGGTAAAACAGACCGACCGTCTCGTACCGCACCGCCCGTCACCTCATCATCCACCCGGGCGGCCCGCCTGGTAAAGGATCCCGCCTCGCGCATCATGCGGCTTCGCCCCTGTCGGTGACAATCCCCCGCTCTCCTCGCCGTTCTCGCGCTGCAGCAGCAGGAAGAACTCCCGGTTGCCATCCGCACCGCGCACGGGCGAGGTGATGAGCCCACGCACGCGGTAGCCGTGGTTCACGGCCCAAGCGGTCACCCGGCCCAGCGCGGCGGCGTGCACCAGCGGGTCACGCACCACGCCGCCGCGGCCGACCTCCTCCGGTCGCGCCTCAAACTGCGGCTTGACCAGGGCTAGCACCAGTCCGCCCGGCCGCAACAAGCGGCGCACGGGCTCCAGCACCTTGGTGAGAGAGATGAACGACAGGTCGAGCGTGGCGATGTCCAGCGGCTCCGGCAGGCCCGCCAGGTAGCGCAGGTTGGTGCGCTCCATCACCACCACGCGCGGATCGGTGCGCAGGCGGTAGTCGAGCTGCCCGTAGCCCACGTCCACGGCGTACACGCGCGCCGCACCGGCCTGGAGCAGGCAGTCGGTGAAGCCGCCGGTGGAGGCGCCGGCATCTAGGGCGACCAGCCCGGTCACATCCAGTCCGAAGGCGGCCAACGCGCTGGCCAGTTTCTCGCCGCCGCGGCTGACGAAGCGGGGGCGGGTGGTGACCGTCAGCGTTGCCGCCTCATCGACGAGCTGGCCGGGCTTGGTCACCGGCTCACCGTCGGCCAGCACCTGGCCGGCCAGCACTGCGGCGCGCGCCTTCTCTCGGCTGGGCACCAGCCCGCGCTCCACCAGCAACACGTCAACTCGCCTCTTAGCCATCCCATTGGCAGCGTAGGACGGGCCCCGGGCGCGAGCAACCGCGCGGTGGCCGCCCCCGAACGGGGTCGCGATCTGTTGCCCGGCCCGGCCCGGCTCCACTACCATGGGCAACGTATGGAGCGCCGCTCGGACGGTCACACCGTTGCGCCACCGCTCGCGCGCCCGGCTGGGCAGCTCGGTGGGCTCACCCGCGCGGCCGTGCCCCTGCTGCGGGCGATGCGGCCGCGGCAATGGCTCAAGAACGGCCTGGTGTTCATGGCCCTGGCCTTCTCCGTGGGCCAGGCCTGGACGGTGCGCCAGCCGGAGAGCTGGACACCCCTGCTCGTCAAGGCTACCGTGGCCTTCGTCGCCTTCTGCGCCGTCTCCTCGGCCGAGTACCTGGTCAACGACCTGCGCGACATCGAGCGGGACCGGCTGCACCCGCGCAAACGCCGCCGTCCGCTGGCCTCCGGCGCCCTGCGACCGCGCGCGGCCGTGCTGGCGGCGGTGGTGTTGCTGGCGGCCGGCATGCTGCTGTCCCTGCCGTTGGGCTGGCGCTTTGCCCTGGCGCTGGTCGGCTACGCCTCCCTGACCCTGGCCTACAGCTTCGCGCTCAAGCACATGGTGCTGCTGGACCTGATGGCCCTGGCCGTCGGCTTCGTGCTGCGCGCGGTGGCCGGAGCGCTGGCCATCAATGTGCCGGTCTCGCCCTGGCTCTACCTGTGCACGTTTTTGGGCGCCCTCTTTATCGCCATCAACAAGCGCCGGCACGAGCTGACCCTGTTGGACGACGGCGCCGCCGACCATCGCCCCATCCTGGCCGAGTACACCACCGGCCTGCTCGACCAGATGGCCAGCGTGGTCACCGCTGCCACCGTCGTTGCCTATGCCCTCTACACGGTGACCGCCCAGAACCTTCCGGACAACCACGCCATGCTGGGCACCGTGCCGTTTGTGCTGTACGGCATCTTCCGGTACATGTACCTGGTGCACCGCCACGACGCGGGCGGCAGCCCGGAGGACATCCTGCTCACCGATCGCCCGCTGCAGGTCACCGTTGCGCTGTGGGTGGCGACCGCGATGGTGATCCTCACCCTCTCCCGAGCCTGAGCGCCGCCCCTGCAGGAGGGGCCCATGCCGGCCGTCGTTATCGAGCTGAACGAAGAGGAATACCGGCAACTGACCGAGACCGCCGCAGCCCTGGAGACCACCGCGGACGAGCTGGTGCGGCGCTGGGTGCGGCAGCGACTGGTGCACGAACGGGAGCGGGCGGGCGGCGGCGGGCGGCCGATGTCACCCCGTGCCCGCCGGCAGGCTAAGGGCGAGGGACCGTAACGGGCTGGGAGTGGGGCGGTGGCCCAGCCGCTACGCCGTCTCGCTGCGCACCGCCGTCTCCTCTTCCTCCTCGGGGTGGATGACCTGCCCAGCGCGGGTGATGAGCAGCGGCCGCCGCTTGTGCGTGATGCACTCGGCGTTCACCACGCACTTCTTGACGTCGCCGCGCGAGGGGATCTCGTACATCACGTCCAGGAGCGTGTCCTCCAGCACCGTGCGCAGTCCGCGGGCGCCCGTCTTGCGACGGATGGCCTCCTCGGCGCACGCCTCCAGCGCCTCCGGCGTGAACACCAGCTCCACGCCGTCCATGGCGAACAGGCGCTGGAACTGGCGGATGATGGCGTTTTTGGGCTCTGTGAGGATGCGGACCATCGCCTGCTTGTCCAACGAGTGCAAGCCCACCACCATCTGCAGGCGGCCGACGAACTCCGGGATGAGCCCGAACTTGAGCAGGTCGTCGTGGGTGACCTGCATGAACAGCTCGTCGGTTTGTTTCTGCCGCTCCTCGGCCGTGGCTGGCGTGCCGCGGCGGAAGCCGATCTGGCGCTTGCCGTAGCCCAAGCGCTTGTCAATGATCTTGTCCAACCCCTCGAAGGCGCCGCCACAAATAAAGAGGATGTTCTGGGTGTTGATCTGGATGAACTCCTGGTGCGGGTGCTTGCGCCCGCCCTGCGGCGGCACAGAGGCGATGCAACCCTCGATGATCTTGAGCAGCGCCTGCTGCACACCCTCGCCGGAGACGTCACGTGTGATCGAGGGATTATCCGCCTTGCGCGCGATCTTATCGATTTCATCGATGAAGACGATGCCGCGCTCGGCGCGCTGGATGTCGTAATCGGCGGCCTGAATCAGGTGCAGCAGGATGTTCTCGACATCTTCGCCCACGTAGCCGGCCTCGGTGAGGGCGGTGGCGTCGGCGATGGTGAAGGGCACGTCCAGAATCTTGGCCAGCGTGCGCGCCAGGTACGTCTTGCCGCAGCCCGTCGGCCCGACGAGCAGGATGTTGGACTTCTCCAGCTCCACGTCCCCGGGGGTAGTGCCGGCGTTGATGCGCTTGTAGTGGTTGTAGACGGCCACGGACAGGACCTTTTTGGCCTGCTCCTGGCCGATCACGTACTCCGAGAGGTGTTCGTAGATCTGCTTGGGCGAGGGCACCCGGTGGGTGGTGCCGGGGCGCGGCCGCGGTGCCGGCGCTCCGTCCTCGTTGATGATCTCGCGGCACAGCTCGACGCACTCGTCGCAGATGTAGACCGCGCCGGGGCCGGCGATCAGGCGCTTGACCTGATCCTGGCTCTTGCCGCAGAAGGAGCAATGGTACTGCACGCGGCCACCGCGATTGTTCGGCATTCCCGTTCCCCCTCAGCCGGGTTGGTCGTTGAGGCGGCCATGGCCCCCGCCCGGGCTGCGGTGGGGGGCCGTGCCCTCTCATGTTACCGCGAGACCGTGCCGGCCAGGGCAGGCACGGACAGCTTGGACGCCGGCAGGATCTCGTCGACGATGCCGTACTCGACGGCCTCCTGCGCCGACATGAAGTAGTCGCGCTCCGAGTCACGCTTGACCTTCTCAAACGGCTGGCCCGTATGGAAGGCGAGGATCTCCGTGAGCCGGTTGATGAGCTTGCTCACGTGCTTCATGTGGATCTCCAGGTCCGGCGTGGCGCCGCCGAACTGGGCCGAGCCCTGGTGGATCATCACCTCGGCGTTGGGCAGGATAAATCGCTTGCCCTTGGTGCCGGCCGCCAGCAGCACCGCCGCCATACTGGAGGCGTTGATGCACACCGTCTGGATATCCGGCTTCACGTGCTGCATCACGTCGTAGATCGCCAGCCCGGCGATCACGTCGCCACCCGGACTGTTGATGAACATTTGGATGTCCCGATCCGGGTCGTCCGAATTCAGGAACAGGAGCTGGGCAATGATCAGGTTGGCTACGTCGTCGTTGATCGGCGTGCCCAGGTAGATGATGCGGTCGCGGAACAGCCGCGAGTAAACGTCCCAGGCCCGCTCGATGTGACCCTCACGCTCGATAATCGTTGGATTCGGAATGTGCGGCATGTGGTTCCTCGAACTGCTTCCAGCACCCCGTGGGGTGAGCTGATTGTATGCTACGCGCCCCGCGGACGCGAGGCGCTCTGACATGACAGTGCCGCGCGCTGCTCAGGCCTCGGGTGGCGCCGGTTGCGCGGCCTCCTCCGGCGTCTCCCCCGATGCGCCGGCCACCTGCCCCTGGCTCGGCGGCGCGGCCGGCGCCTGCCCGGTCACGATTTGGACCAGCCGCTCGAGCGTGCGCCGGCTGCGCAGCTGCCGCTCGATCACCTCCCGCCCACTGGGGGTATCGAAGAGTTGGCGGATCTGCGCAGCCTGCGGTGAGGTGCCGGCCAGGCTGGCCAGCTCCTGCTCGACCTCCTCCGGCGTGACCGCGATACCCTCCAGCTCCGCCAGGCGGGACAGGACCAGCGAGCGCTTCACCCGCTCCGTAGCGGTGGAACGCAGCTCCTCGCGCAGCTCCCGCTCGCTGCGCCCAACCTGTTGCAGGAAGCGCTCCACGGCGCGTCGTCCCTCGCCCGCCGCCGGGCGGGTGAGGTCCTGGACCAGATGGTCGATCTCCCGCTCCACGAGCTGGGGCGGAAACTCCAGGCGCGCCTGCTCCACCAGCGCCGCCACGGCCTTCTCTTCCAGGCGGCGCTTCGCCTCGTCCTCGGCACGGGCGCGCAGGTCGGCGCGGATGCGCTCGCGCAGCGCCGCCACGCTTTCAAACCCCTCCCCGACCTGGCGGGCGAAGTCGTCGTTCAGCTCAGGTAGCCGCTCGGACTTGACCTCCAGCACGCGCACGCGATAGCGGATGGGCTTGCCGGCCAGCTCGCGGCGGGCGTAGTCCTCCGGCAGCACGGCCTCGAACTCCGCCTCCTCACCCTTGCCCATGCCCAGCAGGCGCTCGAAGACGCCGGGCACGTTGGCGAGCTCCTCGGCGCGGACGGAGACCTCGACGTCCTCCTGGCGCAACACCGTGCGCCCCTCTACCTCACCGGTGATGTCCAGCCGGACCCGGTCCCCTTCCTGCACCGGCCGATCGATCGGCTCGATGTCCGCGTAGCGCCGGCGCAGCGACTCCAGTGTGCGCTCGACCTCGGCCTCGTCTACCTCCGCCGGCTCCGGCTCCACCCGCAAGGCGCGGTAATCGCCGAGGTCCACGTTCGGGCGGACGGGCACGGTGGCCTTGATCACCACGGGCTCCAGGCTGGTGATCTCCAGGTCGGGGGTGGCGACCATCTCCAGCTCCTGGGCCTTGATCGCCTCTTCGACCACTTCCGGCACGAGGCGGTCCAGCGCTTCGTGCAGCAGCGCCTCGCGGCCCAGGTGCAGCTCCACCACCCGCCGCGGTGCCTTGCCGGGGCGGAAACCGGGGATCCGCACTCGGGGCGCTACTCGGCGGTACGCCTGATCCATAGAGCGTTCGAGCCGCTCCGGATCGACCTCGATGGTCAGGACAACCTGGCTGTCGGGAATGCGTTCTGCGGTGACGTTCAACGCTGCATGGCCTCCGATCAAATTATATCGGACGCGGGCCGCTTCCGGCATGGACCCGTGCGTCGGCCGTTGGCAGCGGGGCGCCATTTGACCGTGGGCAAGGGGGCCGTATCATCGGGTCAGACCAGGAGCGGTAGGGGGTAGACGATGGCCATCCGCGGCTACGTGCTGATCGAGACCGAGGTGGGCAGCGCCAAGGCGGTGGGCGAAGCCATGCAGCACCTCAACCATAAAGACGCACGCGTGCTGTCCGTCGATACCGTCACCGGCCCATACGACGTGATCGTGCAGCTGGAGGCCGACGACCTGGACCGGCTCGGCAACTGCATCACCGAGGGTATTCAGGCCATCGGCGGCGTCAAGCGAACGACCACCTGCCTGGCGGTGCGGCTGGGCTGAGCCGGGCGGCGGCGCGGGCACACGGTCGGGGCGCACCGGCGCATAAAATGAGATCGGCGCATGGAAGAGAGCACGGGGTGGGCCGCTCCCGCCCGCTCTCGCGCCGGAGGCGGGTTATGACCACCGTAGCCATGATCTCGGTCGACGAGGCGCGGGCACGCATTCTTAGCTACGTGCACGAGCTTGAGCCAGAGGAGCAGCCGCTGCTGGCGGCCTTGGGCCAGGCGCTGGCCGAAGACGTTACGGCGTCGTTCAACATCCCGCCGCTGGATAACACGGCGATGGATGGCTACGCCGTGCGCGCGGCCGACACGGCCGGCGCTAGCGAGGATGCCCCGGTGGAGCTACGCGTGATCGGTGAGCTGGCCGCCGGCTACGTGTTCGACGGTGAGGTCACGCCCGGTACCGCCGTGCGCATCATGACCGGCGCACCGGTGCCGCGCGGGGCCGACGCCATCGTCCCCTTCGAGGAGACGGATGAGAGCGGCCGCGTGGCTCCGAGCAAGGTGGCCCGTGTCGAAGGACGGGTGCGCGTGCTCAAGGCGGCCGCGCCGGGCGCCAACATCCGCCGCGCTGGCGAGGACGTGCGCGCCGGTGAGGTGGTGCTGGCGCGCGGCACGGTGCTGCGCCCGGCGCACATCGGCGTATTGGCCTCACTGGGGCGCACCCGGGTGCGCGTGGTGCGGCGGCCGGTGATCGCCATCCTCTCCACCGGCGACGAGATCCTCAGCCCCGGCGAACCGCTCGCGCCCGGCAAGATCTACGACTCCAACGCCTACACGATCGCCGCACTGGTGCAGCGCTTCGGCGGTATCCCGCGGCTGCTCGGTATCGCCAAGGACACAGTGGAGGACCTCACGGCTAAGATCCGCGCCGGGCTCGACGCCGACATGCTCGTCACCTCGGCCGGGGTCTCCCGCGGCGACTTCGACGTCGTGAAGGAGGTCCTGCGCCGCGAGGGGGAGATCGACTTCTGGACGGTGAACATGCGTCCGGGCAAGCCGCTGGCCTTCGGCGCCTTCCGCGCTCCGAACGGGCGACGGGTGCCGCACCTGGGCCTGCCCGGTAACCCGGTCAGCTCCGCCATCACCTTCGAGCTGTTCGGCCGGCCGGCGCTGCAGAAGATGATGGGCGCCCCCCTCATCGAGCGGCCGACGGTACGCGCTATCTCCCGTGACCGCATCCGCATGACGGATGCGCGCCGCTTCTTCGCCCGCTGCCTGGTCACGCGCGAGGGGGACCGCTATTACGCCGCGCTCAGCGGCTCGCAGGGCTCCGGCGTGCTCACCGCCCTGGCCCGCGCCAACGGCCTGGCCGTGGTGCCGGAGGGCAGCCCGGACGTGCAGCCCGGCAACGAGGTGACGGTGATGATGCTGGACTGGGAGTGAGGGGCGCCGCCGGTAGCCCTGCCTCAGCGCACGTGGAACCAGCCGCGATCGCCCGTTGGCGGCCGCCACTCCGTCTCCACCCGCTCCACCCAGGCCAGGCGCGGCCCCTGGTGTACCAGGCGCAGCAGTTCGTCCAAGGCCGGGCGTGGCCCTTCCGCCTCCAGCTCCACGCTACCGTCCGGTAGGTTGCGCACCCAGCCGCGCAGACCCAGCGCCTGCGCGTGCCGGCGGACAAACTCGCGGAACCCCACCCCCTGGACCAGGCCGTAGACGCGCGCCCGCACGCGCGCCGCCAGTGCCGTCGGCTCAGCGTCCATTGCCAGACCTCACGCGAGAGGAGGAATCGGCGTCGGCTACACGCGCGCCGGTTCTGCGGGCTCGCGCTGCGCCTCAGCCAGGCGCGCGGCCCGCCGCGCCTCGCGCGCCGCCAGGGCGTCGACGCGCAGGTCACCGAAGCGCAGCAGGGCGCCCAGCGCCAGCAGGAAGATGCTCAGGGCCACGATCTGCTCCCAGTGCAGCTCCACCACGCCGCGGAGCACGATTTCGCGCAGCGAGGAGACGATGCCCAGCTCCACCATGAAGTCTACCGCCACGCGGTGCTCCTGCAGGTAGACGATCAGCATCCGCACCAGCTCCACCATTACGAACACGAACAAGACCTCGGCCACCACCTGACGGAAGTTCAGCTCGGCGGATACGAGGTCGCGGAACAGGCCAAAGAGCGTGCGCCCCATCAGCCCGAACAGGGCCGCCCCCAGCGCCAGGACCAGGATGTCCTGAATGGGTTCGAGGAAGCGGCGCGACAGCTGGTGCACCTGGGTGTGAGGCAGGCGCAATTCGCCGGTGATGCGGTCCACATGCAATCCCCCGCCCCCGGCACGCCGGTGCCGCTCGTGAACTCTGTTGGTGCTGGCCGGCGCGGTCTCATCTCGGCTCACCGGACACCGTCCTCACAGCCGCCCGGGTGCACACCGGGCATAATGACGTTCCGATCCTGAACGACCCCCCGACGGCGCGCAAGCATCCTGAGCGTCAACTCGGCAGCTCGACGCCGCGCCGCGCTTCCCACCGGGCCCGCTGTGCGAGGCGCGTTTCCTCATCGGTGGGGCGGTAGCGGCTCAGGAACTGGGCGGCGAAGTCCTCAAAGCCGTCGGCCAGGATGGCAGCCCGCATTCGCGCCATCAGCCGCACCAGAAAGCGCAGGTTGTGCTGCGTCGCCAGGCGATAGGCGAGCAGTTCGTTAGCCATGAACAGGTGGCGCAGGTAGGAGGCCGAGAAGGTGGTGCAGGTGGTACAGTCGCACTCCGGGTCCACTGGGCCGAGCTCCGCGGCGAAGCGGGCGTTGCGGATGTTCACCCGCCCATCCGGCGTGAACAACGCGCCGTTGCGTCCCAGGCGGGTGGGCAGGACGCTGTCAAACATGTCCACCCCGCGGCGCACCCCCTCGATCAGGTCCTCAGGCGAACCCACGCCCATCATGTAGCGCGGCTTCTCGACCGGCAGGGGGGCCACGCTCACCTCCAGCATGCGCCAGGTGGTGGCCTTCGGCTCACCCACGCTCAAACCGCCGATGGCGCAGCCGGCCACGTCCAGTCCGGCGATGAACGCAGCCGAGGCGCGGCGCAGGTCCTCGTACATCCCGCCCTGGCAGATGGCGAACAGCGCCTGGTCCGTGGTGTGCGCGCGCACGCAGCGCTCGGCCCAGCGGTGGGTGCGCTCCGTGGCCGCGACGGCCGCGAACCGGTCGGCATCGGCGGGCGGGCATTCGTCGAAGGCCATGATGATGTCGGCGCCCAGCGCCTCCTGCACCGCCATGGCCTTCTCCGGTGTGAGGTCATGTCGGCTGCCGTCGATATGCGACTGGAACACCGCACCCTCGTCGCTCACGCGGCGCAGGTGACCGAGGCTGAACACCTGGAAGCCGCCGCTATCTGTGAGGATGGGACCGTCCCAGCCCATGAAGCGGTGCAGGCCACCGTGCCGGCGGATGATCTCGACGCCCGGCCGCAGCATGAGGTGGTAAGCGTTGCACAGGATGATCTGGGCGCCGGTGGCGCGCACGTCGGCGGGCGCCAGCGCCTTGACCGTGGCCTGGGTGCCGACGGGCATGAACACCGGTGTGTGCACAACGCCGTGCGGGGTCTCCAGCGTGCCGGCGCGCGGCCCACCCGCGCCGCGCTCAAGGGTGAAGCGCACCATCACCTTCAGTATAGGCGGGATGCCATGCGAGCCGCCGCTCACCCGCGTACCCCGGTGGAGTGAGCGGTCCCAGAAGCGCCCCGTGGTATAATCCAGCCAGCCTCGCACAGGGTGGCCGCGGTGGGGCAGCACAGGGGGCGAGCATGGTCGGATTGCTGAACGTGGGTGCGTGGCTGCTCATCAGCTGGCCGGGGGGAAGCTGGCAGGCCACCGTCAAGGTCGTGCTGGCCGCCGTTATCACCTATCTGCTCGTGTTGTGGGTGCTAATGGTCTGGTGGACCTATCGGGACATCCGCGCCCGCACGCGTGATCCCTTCCTCCAGGCCGCCGCGGTGTTCGTGGTCCTCGTCTTCAACCTGCCCGGGTTGTGGGTGTACCTCATCGGCCGGCCGCGTGAGACGCTGGCAGAGGCGTACGCTCGCAGCCTGGAAGAGGAGGCGCTGCTACAGGAGCTGGAGGACCTCAAGGCCTGCCCCTCCTGTCACCGTCGGGTAGCCGACGAGTTCATCATCTGTCCCGTGTGCCAGACCCAGCTCAAGGAGCCATGTGCCTCCTGCTCCCGGCCGCTGAGCTACTCGTGGACGGCCTGCCCCTACTGCGCGCGGCCGCGGCGGGCCTTCCAGCCGGGCACACCGGCCACGCCCGGTGTCCCGGCCGCGGCCGAGCAGACCGCTCCCCAGGCGCCCACGCAGCGCCGCACGGCACACGCTGGGCTGCGCGTGGCGACGCCAACCACAGCGCCCCGGCCCGAGAGCGAGGCCGCCGACCCGGCTTGACACCGCCCTCGCCCTCCACCGTCACGCCCTGGCGACGAGCGCCTCCAGGAGCCGCTGGTCCGCCTTGGCCAACAGTAGCGCGCGCATCCGCTCCAGCTTGGCCTCCCCCGTGAAGCGGGAGCGGGCGTAGACATCCTCCAAGCGGCTCACCGCCTCGCGCGTGCCCAGACGGGTGAGCAGGAGCGGCACCTCCTCCCCGGCCGCGCGGTCGATGGTGTAGGGGCTGGGCGGCACGCCGCCGGTGAGGATGAGCAGGTCCGTCTGCGTCTGCAGGGCGGCCAGTTGCAGGTCGGTCTTGTCCGAGCGGGTGATCACCGCCTTGTTGCGACGGCGGGCGTAGTAGGGCTGGCCGGGATCGGCGGAGATCGGGTTGACGAGGATGTGCTCAATGGCCTGCTCCAGGTCCGGCTCGCCCAGGATCACCTCCGCCTCCAGCGCCTCGATGAGATCGGCCACCGTGGGGGCGTACAGGGTGCGGTCCTCGGGCAGCACGGCCAGCACCGGCAACCCCGTCCCGGCCAGCGCCTCCTGGGCGACGCCCACCTGCCGCTCGGGTACGGCCGTAGCCACCACCGCGCGCAGCTGGTCCCCCAGCGTCTCGGCCGCGGCCCGCGCCACCTCCACCTGGGCCCCCGACACACCGCGCAGCACCAGCACCACGCGCGCGTCCGCCTGCTCTGCCGCCGTCTGCGCCGTGGGGCCGGGATCGGCCTCCAGGAACAGCACCTCTACGGGGCGCTCGCCTTCCGACGCCAGCCGTAGGGCCTCCTCCGGTGTGAGCGGCGCACCGCCGCGCCCACGCGCGAACGGCAACCCCGCGAACAGGCGCGCGTCGTGCGCCGCGGCGGCGTGGGCGCGGTCACCCAGGCGTAAGGCCAACACGCGGCGGCCCTGGTAGGCCAGATGCAGCGCCAGGGCGGCCGCCAGCGCGGTCTTGCCGGCCTTGGGAGCGGGTGAGAGAAACAGCAGCGTGATCATCGCACGGCCTTTGTGAAGGTTGGAACGTAGCCAGTATAGGAAGGGCCGACACGGCGGGCCAGGGCCGCGCGACTGGCTTGCCTGAGGGCCCGTGATTGGCGACACTGGCCTGGGCGCCACCTGCGCCCGGGTGAGACGGTGGCGACGGCGCTGGCCATCCATATCCACATCGACCCGAACATCATCCAGGTGGGACGCTTTCTGCTCACCTGGCACGGCTTCTTCACGGCGGTGGGCATCGCCACGGCGGTATTTGTGGTGGCGATGTTCGCCAAACGGCGCGGCATCGTCGAGGACGAGGTCTACAACGTCGCCCTGTGGGCCATCCCCGGCGGCATCGTCGGCGCACGCCTGCTGTTCGTGATCGAGAACTGGCGGCTCTTCCGCCACAACCTGCTCGATGTCTTCGCCGTCAACGAGGGCGGCATCTCCATCTACGGGGCGCTGATCGGCGGGGCGGTGGCGGCGTGGATCTACGCCTGGCGGCGCAAGCTGCAGATGCGCGCCCTCTCCGACGCCGCGGCCTTCGGGCTGATCGTCGGTCAGTCTATCGGCCGGATGGGGGACTTCATCAACGGTGAGCACCTGGCCAAGGCGACGAGCCTGCCCTGGGGCTTTTGCTACACCCACCCGAACACGCTGCAAGTGCCGATCTGCGGCCCCGGCGCGGCCGGCGGTGAGCCGGTGCACCCCGTGGCCGGGGCGTACGAGCCGCTGCTCATGCTGGGGCTGTTCTGGGTGCTGCTCTATCTACGGCGGGTGATCGCCCGGGACGGGGTGATCTTCTGGCTGTACGTGATCGGCTACGCGGCGATCCGCTTCTCGCTCAGCTTCCTGCGCACCAACGAATCCACCTGGGGGCCGCTCACGGTGCCGCAGTGGATCGCCATCGCCATGGTGGTGCTGGCGGTTGCCGCCCTCCTCTACATCCGCCGCCTGCCGGAGAAGAGCCCACCGCCGGCCCCGGCCTCCGCCCGCCGGCCAGCGCGCCCCGCCGCCCGCTCGCGCTGACGCCCGGCGCGGTCCGCCTCACCCCTCGACCGTGGGCGGCCACGGCCCTCCGACGATCACCGCCTCGCCCTCGCCTGGCCAGGGGGGCATGGTCACCGCCACCGCCGTCAGCGGCTCGTCTCCGAACGAGCGAAACTGAAAGTGCGTGCCCAGCGGGATGGTCAGGCACACCCCAGGCTCGACCGGCACGATCTCTTCACGCTCGCCCTGCTTGCGCCACATCTCCCCGCGGCCGGAGAGGAAGAACCAGATCTCCTCCACGGAGCGGTGGGTGACGGCCCGCGAGGTCTGCCCCGGCGCCAGCGCGAAATGCGCCATGCTGCCGCCGCGCAGGCTGAGCAGCACGCGCACGTCCGAGCCGTCCGGCGCCACCACGTCGCGGACCGCCGGCAGGCGCTTGGTGGCAAACGGCGTCACGGTCACCTCCCCCTCCTGTACCGTCTGACCGCACCGCGCGCATCGCGCCTCGGCGCCTCAGGAAGCGGCGAACTCCCGACAGCGAATGGCGCGCAGCAGGTCGTCGTTCGCCTCGCGCAGCATGCGCCGCAGCAGGGTGTTGCGCTCGCCCACCTCGGCCAGCAACCGCTCGGAGCGGGCCAGTACGGGCCGTTCCACCCGATAGCCGGGGAACAGGTGATTGAAATAGGTCTGCGCGAACTCCTTGTCCCGCGTCTCGAAGATGCCGAACACCCGCTCAAAGAACGCCTCCACATAGGGCGCCAGCAGGTCACGCTGGGCGTACCAGTGGAAGCCGCTCATGGCGGCCGCCGTCAGGTACAGCGAGCCGTAGCCCTCGCCGTGGAAGCGCTCCCAGGCGGCGGCCTTCACCGCCGGGTCGGGCGCCGAGACCTCGGCGCGCAGGGCGGCGCGCTGGCCGCGGTCGGACGGGTCGCGCTGCCGCTCGGCGGCCAGGCGCTCGCGGGCGTCCGGCACGGCGTACGCCATACACTTGGCCACGATGTCCCAGCGCATCTCCTGATCCACGCTTAGACCCGGCACCGACTCGCGGCCATCGGCCAGGGCGATGACGAGGTCCAGGTCCTCGCCCGGCTGGGCGGCGGCGATGAGGGCGCGCGCCCAGATGATCTGGGCATCGCCCGGCGGCGCGGCGCGCAGCGCCTGCCAGGCCGCCGTGAAGAAGCGGTGGAACATCTCCCGGCGGCGGTCGTCGGGCACGTAGCGGGCCAGCGCCCCCTGACAGCGGGCGATGATCGCCTCCACCAGCTCCAGGTCGGTCTCATACTGAACCTTGTCACTGGCCAGGGCGATGAAGTCCGTCGATTTGAGCTGCTGGTCGCGCACCATATCCCACAGCGCGCTCCACAGGAGCTGGCGCAGGAGCGGGTCCTCGATGCGCTCCAGATGGTCACGCACATAGGCCAGCGAGGCGGGGTCCAGGCTCACTTTGGCGTAGGCCAGGTCGTTGTGGTTGGGGAACACGAACGCGGGCGTCGGCCGGCCCACGGCCGCCGGCACGTCCGTCTCCGGCCCGTCGACGTCCGCGGGCAGGGTCTCGACGCCCACGCGCCCGTCCGGCCCCTCCCGTCCCAGGGCGATCTCGATATGGTGCGGGCGCAGGGTGGGGTACTCCTCCGGCGCCGTCTGCAGGACGCGCAGACGGGTGATGCGCCCGTTCTCCTGCTGCCAATCCACGCTGAGCGTGTTGAGCGAAGGGGTCTCCAGCCACAGCCGCGCCCAGGCGTGCAGGTCGCGGCCGCTGCCCTCCTGGAGCGCGTCCAGGAACTGGGCCAGGGTGGCGTTGCCGAAGGCGTAGCGCTGGAAGTATCGGCGCATGCCGGCGCGGAACGCCTCCGGGCCGATGGCCGCCGCCAGTTGCTTGAGCACGGCGGCGCCTTTGCCGTAGGTGATGCCGTCGAAGTTTAGAAAGGTCTGATCGGTGTCCTCTACTGGCCCGGCGATGGGGTGGGTGGTCACGAGCTGGTCCTGCCGGTAGGCCCAGGCCTTCATGCCGGCGTTGAAATCCGTCCAGGCGCGGGTGAATCGGGTGGCGCTCACGAGGGCCAGATAGGCCATATAGGTGGCGAAGCTCTCGTTCAGCCACAGGTCATTCCACCAGCGCATGGTGACCAGATCGCCGAACCACATGTGCGCCATCTCGTGCAGGAGCGTCTCGGCGCGGTTCTGGCGCTGGTTGTCCGTGGGCGGGTCGCGGAAGATGTGCCGTTCGTTATACGTGACGCAGGCCACGTTCTCCATAGCGCCGGCGTTGAACTCCGGCACGAACACCTGGTCGTACTTACCGAAGGGATAGGGATAGCCGAAGAAGTCCTCGTAGAAGGCCAGACCCTGCTTGGTGAGCAGGAACAGCTCGTCGGCGTCGAAGTATTTGACAAGCGAGTTGCGGCAGAACAGGCCGAGCGGGATGTCGCGGTACGCATCCCGCACGACGTGGTAGGGACCGGCCACCAGCGCGAACAGGTAGGTGCTGAACGGCTTGGTGCGCTCGAAGGCGCGCGTCAGCCGCCCGTCCGCCTCCGGGGTGGCGCGTACCTCGCGGCTGTTGCCGATCACCACCCACTCCGCCGGCGCCGTCACCGTGAGGGCATAGGTGGCCTTGAGGTCCGGCTGGTCGAAGCAGGGGAACAGACGGTGGGCGTCGAACGGCTCGAAGTTGGTGTACACGTACTCCTGGCCGTCCTCCGGGTCGATGAATTGGTGCAGGCCGTCGCCGGTGTGGTCGTAGGCGTTCTCGTACACCACCCGCACCACCGTGCGCGGGCGCAGTGCCGCCCCGGGCAGCAGCAGGCGCACGCCGTTCCAGTCCGGCGTGAGCGGCTGGCCATTCACCTCCAACCGCTCGATCTGCTTGCCGCGAAAGTCGAGGAACAGCGCGTCGCCGGGCTCTACGTCGAACTGCGCGGTAACGTCGCCCCGGTAGGTGGCGGCGCCCCGCGTCATGCTGATGTGCAGGTCGTAGCTCACGTTGCGCACCCGCGCGGCGCGCGCCTCCGCCTCGGCGCGCGTGAGCACGTCGCGCGCGGGCGCTGTGGCGCTGGTCATGATCCCCTCCTCAAACCGCTTCACTTGACCTTGATTATCCCTGCCGGGGACGAGCCCGCGCCAGCGCGGGGCGGCCCTTGCGCGCCGGGGCCGGTGAGGCGTATCATTGTTGACACAGTTGGTCATCTTTCTGGGCGGTTGGACGCGGTGCGAGTCTCGACCAAGGGCGACTACGGCATCCGGGCGCTGGTGGAGCTGGCGCATCACTACGGCGAGGGACCGGTGCAGAGCGCGGAGATCGCCGCCCGCCAGGGCATCCCCGAGCCGTACCTGGACCAGCTCCTCACCGCCATGCGCCGGGCGGGATTCATCCGCAGCGTGCGCGGGCCGCAGGGCGGGCACGCCCTCATCCGCCACCCGTCCGAGATCCGGTTGTCCGAGGTGATCGAGGCGCTGGAGGGGTCGCTGTCGCCCATCGCCTGCCTGGACAACGGGGAATGTACCAAGCCCGGCGTCTGCGCCCAGCGCGAGGTGTGGGAGCAGGTCCGCCGGGCGACCCAGGAAATCCTGAACAACGTTACCATCGAGGACCTTGCGGTCAAAGAGCGGCAGGCCGCTCCCGGTCCACGGTACTACATCTAGCGTTTAGCGTCCGGCCGCGGCCGAAGGCCGGCCGTTCAAACCAACTGGGGCAACGCACCCGCCACACCGGGGTCACCGGCGGTGCCCGCCACCGGAACTGCCGGATAGGTGCCATGCACAACCATCGACCGCTGATCGCCGACTCCGTGTTGGACCTGGTGGGCAACACGCCGCTGGTGCGCCTGCGCCGCGTGCCGGGCGAAGGCGCGGCCGAGGTGCTGGGCAAGCTGGAGTCCATGAACCCGGCCGGCTCGGTGAAAGACCGCATCGCCTGGGCGATGATCGAGGAGGCGGAGCGGCGCGGTCTGCTCAAGCCGGGGGCGACGATCGTCGAGCCCACCTCCGGCAACACCGGCATCGGCCTGGCCATGGTGGCGGCGGTGAAGGGCTACCGCCTGATCCTGACGATGCCGGAGGACATGAGCGTCGAGCGCCGCAAGCTCCTGGCCCGCTACGGCGCCGAGCTGGTGCTGACGCCGGCCATTGAGGGGATGAGCGGCGCGGTGTACGCCGCCGAGGAGCTGGTGCGGCAGCATCCGGACTACTTCATGCCGCAGCAGTTCACCAACCCGGCCAACCCGCAGGTGCACCGCGACACGACGGCCCGCGAGATTCTGGAGGCCACCGGCGGCGAGCTGGACGCCTTCGTGGCCGGCGTGGGCACCGGTGGTACCATCACCGGTGTGGGGGAGGTGCTGAAAGCGCACAACCCCGCCATCCTGGTGGTGGCCGTGGAGCCGGAGCGCTCGCAGGTGCTGGCCGGCAAGCGCGCCGGGCTGCACGCCATCCAGGGGATCGGCGCCAGCTTCGTGCCCGGCGTGCTCAACCGCGAGATCTACGACGAGCTGATCCCGGTCCCGGACGAGGAGGCCATCCGCATGAGCCACCGCCTCACGCGCGAGGAGGGGCTCCTAGTGGGCATCTCCTCCGGTGCCAACGTCTGGGCGGCGGTCAAGGTCGCCCGCCGGCTGGGGCCGGGCCGGCGGGTGGTGACGGTGCTGCCGGACACCGGCGAGCGGTACCTGAGCATGACGCCCTAGCGCGTGGGGCGTGCGACCCATCCACGGGTAGCAGGTGATGGCAGTGAAGGTCTACATCCCAACCCCGTTCCGCCGCCTGACCGGCAACCGCGTGCACGTGGAGGCGGACGGGCGCACAGTGGCCGAGGTGCTGGCCGACCTCATCCGGCGCTTCCCCGCCCTGGGGGAGCTGATCTTCGACGCCGAGCGGCGCATCCCGGCGCACGTGAACGTCTATCTGAACAACCGGGAGATTCACTCCCTGGACGGGCCGGAGACGCCGGTCCAAGATGGCGATGAGGTGGCGGTGATCCCGGCCATCGCGGGCGGGATGCAGACGCCGATGCCCCGGTCGGCGGGGCGCGGCGCGCACACGTGGAGGACAGAATGAACGACGGACAGACGACCCAAAGCGGAGCGCCGCGGGTGCTCACGCCGCAGCAGGTGATGCGGTATTCGCGGCACATCATCATGCCGCAGGTGGGGCCGGTCGGTCAGCGCAAGCTGATGGCCGCCAAGGTGCTGATCATAGGCGCGGGCGGCCTCGGCTCACCCATCGCCGTCTACCTGGCGCTGGCCGGGGTGGGCACTATCGGCATCGTTGACTTCGACGTGGTGGACCTCTCCAACCTGCAGCGCCAGATCCTGCACCAGACGGACGACGTCGGCCGGCCCAAGGTGCAGTCGGCCAAGGAGACGCTCTTGGCCTACAACCCCGAGGTAACCGTCATCACCCACGAGACGCCGCTCACCTCGGACAACGCGTTCGCGATCATCGACCAGTACGACATCGTGGTGAATGGCGCCGATAACTTTGCCACGCGCTACCTGGTCAACGACGCCTGCTACCTGCGCGGCAAGCCGCTGGTGGATGGCTCGATCCTGCTGTTCGACGGGCAGGCCACGACCTACCTGCCGGGCAAGGGCTGCTACCGCTGCCTGTTCCCAGAGCCGCCGCCGCCGGGCCTGGTGCCCTCCTGCGCCGAGGCGGGCGTGCTGGGCGCCCTGTGCGGCACCATCGGCTCCATCCAGGCCACCGAGGTGCTCAAGCTGATCCTGGGCGTGGGCGAACCGCTTGTGGGCCGACTGCTGTTGTACGATGCGCTCAGCATGGAGGTGCGCATCGTCAAGACCCGGCGTGACCCCAGGTGCCCGCTGTGCGGCGACCACCCCACGATCCACGACCTGATCGACTACGACGCCTTCTGTGGCGGGCCACCGCTGACCACCACCGGGGCCCGCGCCGGGCACTAGCGGTGCTGCCGGGCCCGCACCCGGCGCCTGATACTGAACGCGAGGGCACACGATGAGCGTAGAAGTGCGCGTGACGGCCGTGCTGCAGAAGCTGACCGGCGGCGCAAAGACGGTGCAGGCGGAAGGGGCGACGATCGGGGAGCTGTTAGATAACCTGGACCGCTCCTTCCCCGGCTTCAAGGCCAACGTCATGCAGGACGGCAAGCTGCACCGCTTCGTCAACATCTACCTAAACGACGAGGACATCCGCTACCTGGGCCAGCTCGACACGCCCGTGAAGAGCGGCGACGTCGTGTCCATCCTGCCGGCCCTGGCCGGCGGTAGCGAGCGGTAGTCCCGGCCTGCCGGGGCGCCGGCCCCGTCCGGAGGAGCGCATGCTGTACCACAGTATCCTGGACCTGATCGGCAACACCCCGCTGGTGGAGCTGCCGCGCATGACGCCCAACCCGGCGGTGCAGATCTACGCCAAGCTGGAGGGGCAGAACCCCACGGGCTCGGTCAAAGACCGCATCGCCAAGTACATGATCGAGGCCGCCGAGAAGAGCGGGGCGCTGACGCCGGACAAGATCATCCTGGAGCCCACCTCCGGCAACACCGGCATCGGCCTGGCCATGATCGGCCGGCTCAAGGGCTACAAGGTGATGGTGGTCATGCCGGAGAGCGTGTCCGAGGAGCGCTCCCAGCTCCTGCGCGCCTACGGCGCCGAGATCATCTACTCAGACGGCAAGAGGGGGTCCAACGGCGCCATCCAGGTGGCGCAGCAGCTCGTGGCGGAGGCGCCGCACCGCTTCTACATGCCCTACCAGTACGGCAACGAGATGAACCCCCGCGCCCACTACGAGACCACCGGGCCGGAGATCGTGCGCGATCTGCCCGACCTGGACGTGTTCGTGGCCGGGCTGGGCACCGGCGGCACGCTCACCGGCACCGGCCGCTTCTTGAAGGAGTACAACCCCAAGATCAAGGTCATCGCCACCGTGCCCCACCCCGGGGACCTCGTCCAGGGGCTGCGCAGCCTGGAAGAGGGGTTCATCCCGCCGGTGCTGGACGAAAGCATCTTGGACGGGCGGGTGGTGGTGGACAGCCGCACCTCCTTCGCCGCTACCAAGGAGCTGACCCAGAAAGAGGGGATCTTCGCCGGCATCTCCTCCGGCGCCGCCATCCGCACGGCGCAGCGCGTGGCGGCGCGCATGGAGCGGGGCAAGATCGTCGTCCTGCTGGCCGACGGCGGCTGGAAGTACCTGTCCACCAACTTGTGGACCAAGGAGTACGAGGACCTGCCCGAGGATATCGAGAGCAAGGTCTGGTGGTAACGAGGACAGATGACCGGGGCGGGCCGGCGGCCCGCCCCGGTCATGCCGGCTCACGCGCGCTGTGCCGCCCGCTCCCGGGCGAAGTGTTTGACCATCGACACGATCCCCATGAGCCCCTGCCCCTTGCCCATGGAGATCTCCCGGCCGAACAAGGTGAACACGATGTCCGTGGGCACCTCGGCTACCTGCGCTGGGGGCTGGCCGGAGCAGGTCTCGTCCAGGATGACGGACATCGCCCGGGCGGACAGCCCCTGCGGGTTCTCCACGGCGAACCAGTACTTGAGCGTGCCGTCCGGCAGGTCCTCCGCCCACACATAGGCCTCCGACTCGCAGTGGGGCACGCGGTGCTCCTCGGGAAAGGGGCGCGTCGCGATCCGCTCCGGCACCTGCACCTCCGGGAAGCGGTCCGCCAACTCGATCAGCAGCGCCGCCCGCTCGTTGCGGTCGGTGATGAAGGCGAAGTCCTCAAGCAGTTCTTTAAGTTTCTCAGGATACGTGGCCATCACCGCTACCGCTCGATCGGCACACCGACCAGGTTGCCCCACTCCGTCCAGGAGCCGTCGTAGTTGCGCACGCGCGGGTAGCCGAGCAGGTAGGTGAGGACAAACCAGGTGTGGCTGCTGCGCTCGCCGATGCGGCAGTAGGCGATGATGTCGTCGTCCGGCTTCAGCCCCTGCTCCTGCTCGTAGATGGCGCGCAGCTCCGCCGCCGACTTGAAGGTGCCGTCCTCGGGGTTGATCGCCCGCGCCCAGGGCACGTTCTTGGCGCCGGGGATGTGCCCGCCGCGCAGCGCACCCTCGTTCGGGTACTCGGGCATGTGCACGCGTTCGCCGGTGTACTCCTGCGGGCTGCGCACGTCCACCAGCGGCTTGCGCGCCTGCACGTGCGCCAGCACCTGGTCGCGGAAGACGCGGATCTTGGTGTCGTCCCGCTCCGGCGCCCGGTACTGCGTGGGCGGGTAGTTGGGCACCTCGCGCGTCATCGGCCGCCCCTCCTTCTCCCACTTCAGGCGGCCGCCGTCCATGATCTTGGCGTTGGTGTGCCCAAAGAGCTGGAAGACCCAGAAGGCGTAGCAGGCCCACCAGTTGTTCTTGTCGCCGTAGAAGACCACCGTGGTCTCCGGCGTCACCCCGATGCGCGACATCAGCTGCTCGAAGCCTTCCCGGTTCAGGTAGTCGCGCCGGATGGGGTCGTTCAGGTCCGCCGTCCAGTCCACCTGCACGGCGCCGGGGATATGCCCGGAGGCGTACAGCAGCGTGTCCTCGTCGGACTCGATGAGGCGCACGGTCGGATCGTTCAGGTGCTCCGCCACCCACTGGGTGGATACCAGCACCTCAGGGTGCGCGTAGCCGCGCCCGGCGATCGCCGGGTCAACCTGCGTCGCGGGAGTGGTCATCGCCCTCTTACCTCCATCGCCGGCCCCGCGCCGGCTCTGTCGCTCCTCACTTACGGCCCGGCCCCTCCCAATACCGGCCGGCAGCGAAGCAAAGTTGAGTAAGGCACTTCTGATTATAAACGATCGCGTGGGCCGCGGCAGGCAAGGGGGGGCCGGGCAGCGGTTAGTACCAGTCGCGCTCGACGATGGTGCCGGCGTGCCGGGCGAGCACCAGCAGGATCGTCTCGTCCTCGTCGGTAAAGGGCTCGCCGCCGTTGCGGTCGGTGACGTAGAGGCTGCCGCGCACTTGCCCGAAGGCGAAGATGGGCACGCCCAGCATGGTCTTCATGCGCGGGTGCTTGGGCGGGAAGCCGAAGGCGTTGGGCGCCTGGTCCAGGTCGGTGTAGCGCACGGGCTTGCCGTCCGTGCGCAGGCGCCCGAGCGGACCGTGTCCCTGGGGCGGCACCTTCAACCCCCGGAGCTGCGCCTTGGTCAGGCCGCTGGTGACGAACCCCTCGGTGCGATCGTGCTCGTCCGTGACGGCGAGCGCAGCGTACTTGGCGCAGGTCATCTCTCGCGCCAGGTCTACGACCTGCTGCAGCGCGTCCAGGGGCGTGCGCGGCCGGGGCCCGCGCTTGAGTGCCGCCAGGCGCAAGAGCGCGCGGTACTCCGGGTCCGCTGGCGGCTCCGGCCGCGGCCGTGATGCACCCCCCGCGACAACCCGGGTCTGCGGTCGTGCGCTCACGGCTCCAGCTTATCCAGGGGAACGGCCGGGCGCCAGCGGACCCGGCGTCCGCCCCCGCCTCACGTGCTCCGTTCCGCCCCTCGCCGGGGAGGGATGACCAGCACCGGCGCCGGACTGTGGTGGATAACATCCTCGGTGACGTTGCCGAACACTAGCCGCCCGAGCGGGCCGTGACCGTGGGCGGCCATCACGATCAGGTCCACGCCCTCGCGGCGGGCGACGTCGACCACGCCGCGCCCCTCCGCGCCCTGGGCGACGACGGCGGCCACCTGGACGCCCTGGGCGGCCAGTTCCTCGGCCACGGCCGTGATGTAGCCGCGGGCGGCCGTCTCCCGCGCGCTGACCTCCGCGGCGATGAGGGCCGGGTCGGTCATCGCGCCGCTGGCGATATCGGCCGCCAGCGCCAGGGTGGTATCGCGCGTGGGCACCACGTCCACCAGCACCAGAGCCGCGTCGAACCGGCGGGCCAGCTCCACGGCGTAGGGCAGCGCCCGTGCCGCCGCGTCGGTGCCGTCCAGGGGGACCAGCAGCTTTCGGAACATCTCCCGCTCCTTAGGCAGGGCGCCGGCGTGATGCTTGCACCAAGACATCACGGCGCGATATATACCGTCACGAGTTCACCAACGCCGGGCCCCGGCGCATCGGCGCGTCCTATGCGGCTACCCCGCCAACGCTTGCTCCCGCTCTGTATGGTACTCCTCCTGTGCGCGTCCGCGGTGTGGTGGCTCTGGGCGCGGGACGGGGGCAGTGTTCCTCCCGCCCTCGCGATTCAGCCGCTGACCACGCGCGCCTGCCCCGACCAGGAGCGGCTGGCCCGCCGCTACGCCCCGGCGCTCGCGCTGGCACCGGATGACCAAGCCCCGCGCACGGTGGAGCTGTTCCTGGATCGGGCGGTGCTGGTGTACAAGGACGGGGATCGCGCGGCCCAGGAGGCGCCGGTCAGTCCCGCCCGCCTGGCGCAACTGGCGAACCAGCCGGAGGCCTTTCTGGCTCTGCCGCCACCGGTGGACGACGCCGCCGCGCAGCGCCGCCTGTACGAGCAGACGGTGGCCGCGGACCGCAGCGGCCGCTACGCCGTCACCGCCTACGCCAGCGTGCACTGCGATGCCAACACCAGCGGCCTGGCCGGCCACACCGTGGTGCAGTACTGGCTGTTCTACATGTACAACGACGGCTGGAACAAGCACGAGGGCGACTGGGAGCTGATCCAGATCGTGCTCGGCCCGGACGGCAAACCGCAGTTTGCCGCCTACGCCCAGCACAACTCCTACACCTGGCGGGACTGGAGCGAGATGCTGGTCGAGCAGCGGGTGAACGAGCAGGGTGAGTTGGAGGAGCACCCGCACGTGTACGTGGCCCGCGGCTCACACGCCAGCTATTTCCAATACGCGCCCGGCGGGTACGGTGGCGACGTGGTGGTGGACACGCAGGAGTTCGTCATCCCCCAGGTGCGGCTGCTGCCGCCGCCCGAGCAGGCCGAACCTGCCACCTTCGGCTGGCTGCGCTTTCCCGGTGCCTGGGGCAGCGACGTGCCGCCCGGCAACGCCTGTCGCCGTTGCGAGCGCGGGCCGGTGGGGCCGATATTCAACAGCGGTGGCCAGAAATGGCGCGCTCCGCTCACCTGGGGTGGGCGGCGCCTCAACCGGGACGACCTGCTCGCCCACGGCATCGCCCGGGTACTGGTGCGCGGCGCCAGTACCGTCCATTTTTACGACGCCCAGGGCCGCCACACGGGCCCGCTACCGGGCGGGCGCATGGAGCGCGCCGCGCCGGGGGTGGCCCACCTGCGACGGCCGGGTAGCGACGTTCATATTGTGCTCATCCCCGGGCTAACACCGACCTCACCCGGTCGCATCGAGCTGGAGGGGGGCACGGTTGGCCGCCTGGACGTGCTCATCCCAGACGGTGGCCACGGCTTCCGCCTCCAGTTCGACGGCGTGGCGCTCGGCGCCAACGGCCGGGCCCGGCTGGTGCTGGGCGTGGCGCAGCCGGTGCTGGAGATCGACGCGGACGGGGACGGCCGCTACGAGCGCAGCCTGGCGCCCATCTCCCCACCCGGGGTGCCGCCGCCCGAGGGCGGGGTCTCACAGCGCCGACCCGGGGAGGTCAGAACCAGCGACCGGTGCGGGTGGCGCCCACCAGGTTGATGACCAGCACCACCAGGGCGGCGACCAGCAGTAGCCAGATGAACGCGCCCCAGTTGACGGCATAGCCGACCAGCCACAGCACCAACAATACCAGGAAGATCAGCCAGAACCGCGAGGTCATACGCCTCCTCCCACTATGCCCCGGCACCGCCAGGGCCCACCGACGACGTCCCTAGCTCGGACAAGGCATTGGTCAAATCCCGGCGGGGGGTGCGGGCATCGGCAGGGCAGACCGCGTCTCCCGGTGAAAGCAGCGCAGACAGACGCAGCGCCTGTCTGCGCTGGGGGCCACCACATCGTCAAGCTCGGTCGCGAAGCGGCAGATCACGCCGATACGCATACACCCACCGTCAGTCCCATGGTCGACGGGCCGACCCTGCCCGGTGGCCTACGACCGAACCGTGGCCCGCGCCGGGGCGGGGGCGGCGCGGAGGCGAGACAGGATCATGGCGCGCTCCCGCGGGCGCAGCTCGGAGCCGCACTGAATGCAGGAAAACTCGCCGTCTGCCCCACCGATGAGGTCGCCACGACAGCGTGGACACGATTTGAGCAGCAGCACTGGGGCCTCCTGTCCGCTTGCGGTCTGCACGGCGGGCGCCGTCCCTCTCGACTGTAGACGGGGTCCGGACGGGCCACATCACCGGATCGCCGTACCGCCTCGGACAGCGTGCTACTCCTTGACCGCGCTCCGGGACACCGCAGGGACTACTTCACCCGGCGCGGGCGACCGTAAACTGGGTGACGGTGCGTCGTCCCGTCCGGCTCACCGAGGGCGGGAGCCGCATCCCAGGCAGCGGATCGCACCCCTGTACCCAGCCCCAAGTGCCCAGATCAGACGGCCGCCGATGGCAACGGCGCCCCACGGCCCAGACGCACGCGGCACAACGCCGTTGCCAGCCTGTCGGCGGGGGCCACGCGTTCAATAGGTGGCTCGCGCTGGTCGGACCTTAATCTCAGAGCCCCAAACTCCCGCACGGGAGGAGCAGTGACCGGCCGACGCCAAGGCCGTGATGGGGTGCGCCAGGGGAGCCGAGGGGAGCACTGACTTTAGTGGCCGGGTTGCCTCTTTACGGCGCGCAGGCGCTCATCGCGCCGCTCCAGGCTCCCCTCCCAGCGCGTGATATCACCCGCGTACAGCTCGTGCAGGATCCACCGGAAAAAGCGCAGCCGATCCAACACGCACCCGCCGAAGGCGCGCATCCCCGCGAACACCGTCTCTGCGGGTTCGGGAGGCGGCTCGTTGAGCATGTCGATGCGGATCCGGTCCAAGTCCACGAACGGGCCCTGGTCGTCCGGGGGCAGGCGGTGGGCTGCTTCGAGACCGCGTTCCATGGCGACCCTCCGGGGAGCGCCCGGAGGCGGCTCCCCATATGGGTCTCGTGCCTCGAGACCAGCCCTTTAGGCTCCCACAGGGTACCGGCGGGGAGGGTCCTGGTGGACATCGCGATGATGCCCCTCACGCGCCGTCACCACGGCGTCATCACCGACCGCGCCCACGCGGATCCGCCACGGCCGATGCACCTAAGATGCACTCTGAGATCTGAATATTCGTGTATAATGCCGTCACGCAACGCCAGCACGGCCCCGCTGGTGGACGGCCGTGCGTGCGGCCGCGGCGCTCGGCGGGCAGCGTCTCAGAAGCGAGAGGAGGTGGTACTCGCACAAGCGCGGCGGCGGCCCAGAGCTACCCACACCGTCGACTGTGCACCCTCGCCGCGAGGCGATGTCGGCGGACCCCGCTCTTAGTGCGCTGCGCTTGAGCCAGCGCGAGAAGGAGAGACGGACATGACCCGGCGACTAGCGGTTGGCGTCTGTGCGGCGCTGCTGCTCACCCTGGCGGCGAGCGGGGTGGCGGTAGCGCACGAGTTCAACCCGCCCGAGGGCGGCCATGGCGATACGCCGCTCAACTCCGAGGCCGCGCTCGACCACGCGCTCGACAACTTTGAGGCGGCGGTGGACCGCAGCGCGGCGGACAACGCCCTGTTCCGCAACCCAACGTGCGCCTTGCACGACACTCATCCACCTGGCAACCCGTAGTCACCGCACGCAGTAACGCGGGCGGCCGCCGGGCGGTGCCCACCGCCGGGTCGGCCCGGGGGCCGCCCCCCACAACGGCCGCCCCTCACCGCACCACCCCCTCGCGACCTGCCCGCGAGCCCTTGACAGACGACAGCGCAACGGCGAAAATATACGTAGTTACGTATATATGTGTCATTCCACCATCGCGCCGGGTCCGGACAAGGGTCGAGCAGGTAGAGCCGGGGGAGCGACGGGTGGGAGAAGGCCCGTATGCCGCATCCCTAACCGCATGGAGGTCCACGATGACGGTCAGGCACTATCGCATCAGCGTGGCGGGCATGACCTGCACCGACTGCGAGCGCCACGTGGCCGACGCCCTGCGCGCTGCCGGCGCCCACGCCGCGCACGCCGACTTCCGGCGCGGCGCGGTCACGGTCAGCGCGCCGGAGGGCGTAAGCCAGGAACAGTTGGGTGAGGCCATCCGCCGCGCCGGCTACCGGCCCACCGCGGTGCAGCGCCTCGACGTACCGCTCCACATGCCGGAGCAGGACGATGACGCCGACTACGATCTGGCCATCATCGGCTCCGGCGCCGCCGCCTTTGCCGCCGCCATCGCTGCCCGCGAGCGGGGTGCCCGCGTGGTGATGGTCGAGCAGGGCACGGTGGGCGGCACCTGCGTGAACGTGGGCTGCGTGCCCTCCAAGGCGCTGCTGCGCGCGGCGGAGGTCTACCACCTGGCCGGGCATCACCCCTTTGCCGGCATCGAGACCCACGCCGGTAGCGTGGACCTGCGCGCCCTCATCGCCCAGAAGGACGAGCTCCTGGCGGCGTTGCGCCAGGAGAAGTACCTGGACCTCGTGCCGGCATACGGCTGGGAGCTACGCCAGGGCCATGCCGAGTTCCTGGACGAGCGCGCTCTCGCCGTGGACGGCGAACCGCTCGCCGCCCGGGCCTATCTCATCGCCACTGGCGCCGCGCCGTTCATCCCGCCCATCGCCGGCCTGGCCGAATCCGGCTACCTCACCTCCACCACCGCCCTGGAGCTGCAGGAACTGCCCGTCAGCATGGCGGTGATCGGCGGCAACGCCATCGGCCTGGAGCTGGGCCAGGCCTTCGCCCGCCTCGGCACGCGGGTCACGGTATTGGAGGTGCTGGAGCGTATCGCCCCCTTTGAGGAGCCGGAGGTGAGCGCGGCGCTGGCCGAGGCCCTCGCCGCCGAGGGCATGACGATCGTCACCGGCGCCCAGGTGACGCACGTCGAACGCCTGCCCGGTCGCCCCGAGCGCCGCATTGGCTTCCGCCGGAACGGCGTCGATGAGGTGTTGGAGGTGGACGAGGTGCTGGTCGCCACCGGCCGCCGCCCCCACACGGCCGGCCTGGGCCTGGAGCGGGCCGGCGTTGCCACCGACGCCCGCGGCGCGGTGGTGGTCGACGCCACTTTACGCACCACCAACCCGCGCGTGTGGGCGGCCGGCGATGTGACCCCGGCCCCGCAGTTCGTCTACCTGGCCGCCTACCAGGGCCGACTGGCCGCCGAGAACGCCCTGAGCGGGGCGGAGCAGGCGGTGGACCTCACCGCCCTGCCGCGCATCACCTTCACCAGCCCCTCGGTGGCCGCCGTGGGGCTCACGGAGGCGGAGGCGCGGGCCGCCGGGTATGCCGTTAAGACCAGCGTGCTGCCGCTGCACGCCGTGGCGCGCGCCGTGGTCAACCGCGACGAGCGGGGACTGTTCAAGCTGGTGGCGGAGGCGGACAGCGGCCGCATCCTGGGCGTGCACATCCTGGCCGAAAACGCCGGTGACGTGATCTACGCCGCCGAGCTGGCGGTCAAGTTCCGGCTGACGGTGGACGACCTGGTCGCCACCTTCGGCCCGTACCTGACCACGGCCGAGGGGCTGCGGTTGGCCGCCCAGGCCTTCGCCCGGGACGTCAGCCGGCTCTCCTGCTGCGCCGGCTGAACATGCCGATTGGAGTCGCACGGTGAGCGCCTCTCCTGGATCCCTCAAGCAGTTCCACGGGCTGGTTGAGCGTAGCTACCCGCGTGGCGGTCACCTGTACACCGCCGGCGAGCCGGCTCAGCACCTGTTCGTGATCCGACGAGGCGCGGTCCATCTGGTTCGCCTGACGGAAGAGGGGCAGCGCCTAATCACCGATGTTCTGGGGCCGGGTCAGGTGTGTGGTGAGGAGGCGCTGCGCCCTGATGGCGTCTACCAGGCGAGCGCGGTAACCCTCCAGCCGACCTCAGTGACGCTGGTGAGTCATCAGACACTCCACCAACTGGTGCTGGTCCACCCAGACCTCGTCGTGACGCTGCTGGCGCGGCTGGAGGAACGGCTAGAGCGTGCGAGCGAACGGCTGGTCGAAGTGGCGTCTCAGCGGGTCCCCTCTCGTGTGGCGGCGGCCCTGCTGCGCCAGATGGCCGGCTGTGCCTGCCCAGTGCTTCAGCTCACGCACCAAGATATCGCCGACATGGTGGGCACCCAGCGCGAGGTGGTGACCCGGCTGCTGGATCACCTTCGCTCGCGGGGCGCTATCCGGCTCGGCCGCGGACGGGTAGAGGTCTTGAACGCCGAACTGCTCGCCGCTCTCCGCAAAGAGCCTTTCTGATCGGCAGGTGATAGGACAAGCGCACGATGTGTAGAGCGTTGCGATGTCGTCGTGATGAGCCCCGTCGCTGGCCGTGGTGCGACGGGCAGGGGATTGAGACGTTATGGCCGGAATGGCGGAGCGACCGCAGACCAACCAGATCGGCAGGCGTTACGTCTGTCCGGTATGCGGCTCGGAGTTCATCGTCACCCGGGCGTCCACCGGCCAGCGTCAGCCGCTGACCTGTCACGGCCAGGTCATGGCACTGAAAGGCTGAGGGTAGCTCATGGGCGATGGTGAGGCCTTTGGCTGGCCCGGCCTGTCGCTCGGTTGGGCATCTGCCGCCAAACAAGGGGTAGGCACCAGCACCACCGCGACATCGCGCGTGTGGTTTACCCTTGCCCAGGGTGTGGTTACCGAGGTGTACTACCCACGGGTAGACACCCCCTGCACGCGTGACCTCCAGTTGCTTGTGACCGACGGCAGCAGCTTCTTCCATGAGGAACGGCGCCACCTGCAGCACCACGTCGAGCTCATCGATCCGCGGGCGCTGGCATACCGGCTGATCAACACCGACCAGGACGGCCGCTATCGCATCGTTAAGCGGGTGATCACCGACCCAGATGCGGACGTGGTGCTGGTACACCATCGCCTGGAGCCGCTCCAAGTCGAGCGGCTCCCCCGCCTCTATGTCCTGTTAGCGCCGCGTATCGCCGGCCAGGGGAGCGGCAACTTCGCCCACGTCGCGACCCACCGCGGTCATGACATGCTTCTTGCCTGTCGCGACGACGTATTCCTCGCCCTGACGGCATCGTGCCCGTTTAGCCGCCGCTCATGCGGCTTCGTGGGCGCCTCTGACGGCTGGACAGACTTGCATAGCGATTATTGTATGAACTGGGCCTTTGATAGCGCCTCAGATGGAAATGTCGCGCTCACGGGCGAACTTGAACTGAGCGATGGTGCCGAGTTCGTACTCGCCCTCGGCTTTGGCCGGACTGCGGAGGCGGCAATGGACGCCGCTGTCGCCTCCCTGGCCAAGGGGTACGCCGAGGTAGAGCGTCAGTACGTTGCCGGCTGGCGGGAGTACTGCGCCAGCCTGGAAGACCTGAGCCAGCAGAGCGGCGACAGCGGCCGTCTCTACTACCGAAGCGCCATGGTCCTGCGCGCGCATGAGGACAAGACCTTCAGGGGCGCCTTCGTCGCCTCACTGTCCATCCCGTGGGGCGAGACTGTGCATGACGCCAGTGCCGGCGGGTATCACCTGGTCTGGCCGCGGGACCTGGTGCAGATCGCGGGGGCTTGCCTAGCAATGGATGATGGGCAGGCTGCCCTGCGTGCGCTTAAGTATCTCGAATCAACCCAGGACCCGGCCACCGGCGGTTGGGCACAAAACTTCTGGTTAGACGGTCGTCCCTTCTGGCGCGGGGTGCAGCTCGACGAGATCGCCATGCCGATCGTGCTCGCGTGGCGCTTACACCGTGTCGGCGTCTTGGACCATGACCCATATCTGACCATGGTGCGACCCGCCGCGCTGCTCCTCGCGCGGGTGGGACCCGTCACGCCCCAGGAGCGTTGGGAGGAGAACACCGGCTATTCGCCGGCTACCTTGGCGGTTGGGGTCACCGCTCTGCTCTGCGCGGCCGAGTTCGCCGCGCTGCACGATGAGGGTGATCTGGCGCACTATCTCCGCGACGTAGCGGACACCTGGGCGAGCCATATCGAGGACTGGACCTTCACGCGCTGTGGTGAACTCGTCCCAGGCCATGCCACGCACTATGAGCGGATCGCCTTGGTTCAGCCGGCGAGCCTCGACCACGCGGGAGCCGAGTGTCGTGTGCTTCAGCCGATTGCCAATGTGGCTGGCGGCAGGCGCGTCTCCCAATGCTGCATCGTGGACGGCGGCTTTCTGGAGCTCGTCCGGTACGGTGTCCGCGCCGCAGACGGTCCACATGTTCTCGCCACCCTGCCCGTGTACGATGAGCTGCTCCGCGTCGGAACCCCTTGCGGACCGGTTTGGCGCCGCTACAACCACGATGGGTATGGCGAGAAGGCGGACGGCACCCCATACGACGGGACCGGCGTCGGCCGCGCCTGGCCGTTGCTCACCGGTGAGCGCGGCCATTACGAGCTGGCGGCCGGGCGTGACCCGGCACCGTACTTGCGGGCGATGGAGTGCTTCGCCAACGAGGGCGGCCTGCTCCCAGAGCAGGTCTGGGACACGGCCGACATCCCAGCCCGCGGCCTCTCCCTGGGCCGAGGAACGGGCGCGGCCACACCGCTGGCCTGGGCGCATGCCGAGTACATCAAGCTCTGCCGGTCCCGGCGCGACAGCCAGGTATTCGACTTGATCCCCGAGGTGCACGAGCGATACGTGCGCAACCGCACGCGCAGCGACCTCGTGATCTGCAAGTTCAACCACAAGGTACGCGCCATCCGTACCGACCAGCGCCTGCGCTTAGAGGTCCATGCTCCTGCCGAACTGCACTGGACGCGTGACGGCTGGACGAGCGTCCACCACGAGCCCATGACCGAGGTGGCGCCACGAACCGGCATCTACGTACGCGAGTTCCCGCCCGGGAGTTTCACGCCAGGCCGGCCACTTGAGTTCACGTTCTACTGGCCCCAGGAGGGCCGGTGGGAGGGGCGGAACTTCGTTATCGCCGTGCTGTAAATACCGGCCAGAGCGCGAGAGGGCGATCGGCACACGGATGTGCGCTCGCGAGGGTTCCCCTGCCGCGGAGGAACACGTCGCTGGTGAGATCGGCCACCAAGGTGCACCCGCATCGGCGTGGCCGGCACGAGCGCTGCTCACCGCCGCCCGCGCTCCGGCCGCAGTCCGTCTCGGAGGCCACCGTTTAGTCAGCGTCCTCCTCCGCTGGATAGTGGAGCCAGCTCAGCCTGGCGCGAATGGCACTGATATTGGTCTGATCTGGGTCGAAGGTGATGGACACCAGGCCTGCGACTGGCTCCACGACCACGGCTTGTACCCCAGAGATGGCCATCAGTTCGTCGGTGATGAAGTCCTCCGCGAGCACCGCGCAGCAGAGGGAACCAATCGCCGGCTCATCGACGAGCTTTGGCACCTTTAGACGGATCGTGTTGCTCATCGGGATCTTCTTGCTCCTCGCTACGCACCGAATGGCTGCTCTCCAGCCGAGTGATCCCAAAGCGCTGATCGGCTCACGCCCAAGGCACGCGTGGCACGCCGAAACTCTTGGCTTCGTACCCGGCCGAACTCTTTGCTGACTGTGCCAGCCCGTGGCCGCAGCCATCCCGTTCGCCCCGCGTGACCGAGACGTCCCTCACCCCCCACGCCGGTAGCAGCGTGCTCGGCGAGAGTGCTGTCTGGTCGGAAGGTCTCATCGCCCGGATGGGCAAAGACCGCGAGCAACGTCGTGGGTTCAGAATCACGGATATGCCCCGTCGAAACGCACCGGGGATGTTGGCCTATGCGCGCTCGCTGCTGAACCACGGGCCAGAAAGCCGAACGGCGCCGCCACGGACTGCGGCGCCGTCGGCCCGATCCGCGACATGCGAACCCCTGTTCAGGTGCTCTCCGGCCGAGCCAGGACCACGATGAGCGCCAAGACACCGATACCGGCGCCGGTGAGCACCGTCAGCGCCGCGGCCGCGGTTTGGTCCCTGTAGCCCAGGATGAAGGGCGAGAGCACGAGCCAGGCGCCGGTGAGAGTGACGAGCCACAGCAGGGCAGCTACCCAGCCCACACTTGCCGGTTGGCGGGCTCCGGCCACAATTGCCGCCAGCACAGCGATGCCGGCACCGAAGATAACGTTATTGACGGCGATAGTGCCGTCCGACCCGTAGCCGAACAGAAACGGCCAGATGACTGACCAGACGCCGCCGAGGGCCACGATCCAGGTGACTGTCTGGCCCCACCTGGCCAGATAGGTGGGCTCGGGCGCGGCCCGGCGCGAATACAGACTTGTGGTCGGAGCGATCGGTGCAGGCGCGCTGCTCTTGCCCCGTGCTGGCGTCGGCTCCGCCATCGCCGGCATGGGCATCATCTTCATCATGTTCTCAACCATCCCCTGGACTGGCGGCAGAAGCTGAGGCTTGAGTGACTGAATGAGCTGCATCTCCATCCGTGCCCGCTCCGGCATTTGCTGGAGCAACTTCATATGAGTGGTCATCAACGCCTGGCGCCGCGCCTCCGGCATCTCCGCGAGGATTTCGAGCCGCGATTTCAGTAGCCGCTCCATTCGGTCTTTCGGCAGCCCGCTCATGCCCTCCATCATCTGACGCATCGCCTGCTGCCGGTCCTCCTCGCTCATCTCAGCGAACATCGACAGCCGCTCACCGAGCATGATCTTGCGCTGGCTTTCTGGTAGCTCGGCCATCGCCGCGATCATGCTCTTCATATCCATCGCCATCGTTCGCCTCCTCAGCAATGTGCGCCCGCAGCGCACACGGCTTGTGCCTACCAGGCGGCGAGCACTGCGGTCGCCGCGGTGCTCGCCGCCTGCCGCCCCTCTCGGTCCCCGGTCGCCACCGCCAGCCCGACACCGCGCGGTGCCGCAGCTTACCACCGCCAGGGCTTGCCGCCCGGCAGACCGAACACACCGAGTAAGCCGGGGTCGACGTTGGTTAGCAACCTTGTGCTGATGCCGTTCTCGTGGTGGCCGTTGCGGGCCGCCTCCAGTGCGATCTGCAGGTTGGCGATATCGCCTTCCATCACAGTAGCGACACGGCCCTCCCCGATCCGTTCGTAGCGGACGAACCGCACATCCGCCGACTTGCTTGCTCGGTCGGTCGCCTCCATCAGGTCGACAAGGCTACGGCTTTCGATGATGCCTACCGTGCGTGCCATGATCTGCTCACCTTTCACCTTGTGTCATGTCGCTTCACGGGTTCCGCGCGGGCAGCCGCCCGCTTTGTCCTTTTGACCACCTGGAAGGATTCGCTTCCCAGGGCACCCATATCCATCCGCTCATTCGTCACCCGCTTCCAATCGGTGGACATCTTGGGCACTCCACCCTCCATCACCTCCTCCTGCGCTGTCGTGTCACCGCCGTCCAAGCTCACGCGAGCATCGAGCTCATCTTCGCGAGCACCATCCGGCGCTGTTCGCCTGGCAGTTCCGCCACCGCGCTCATCGTGTCGGTCATCCGCGTCACCCGGTCCTGCGCGGTGAGCCGGCCAAGCGCTGCCGCCTGCGCCTCCAGCATCCGGTCCCGTTGCTCCGCAGGCAGCGCCACCAGCCGCTCGAGCATTGCCTTTGTCACCACCGCCCGATTCTCGGCCGGCGCGACCGCCAGCCCTTCGTTCATCGCCCGCAGCATCGTGTGCCGCTGTCTGGGCTGCAGTGTCAGGAGAGCATCCATCATCCTGGCGATGAACCGACGCCGCTGTGCCTCGGTGAACTGGGGCACGACAAACGCGGCCATCTGGGCGACGATCGCCTGGCGCTGGTAGTGCTGCACGAGCACCCGGAACGGCAGCAGGACGATCAGGCCCCAGATCACCAACCCGGCGCCGACCCAGTTCCACGGCCCAACGATAACCCCCTTGATCCCGGGTAGGAGGAAGCCGTTCTTCGGCCATATGGTGGGTGAACGGTGGCCGCTCGTCTCCATACTGCCCGGCGTGGTGTGCCCGCCAGCTCCGGCCGGCGCGGCTGCTGCCCCGTGCGCATCGACCGACAGAGCCGCTACCGCCCCCAGGGGCCGATAGCCGGCCCGCGTGATGTCGGCCGTTTCGGTGTCCAGGATGGACATCAAGCTCCAGAACAGGACGAAGGCGCCGAGAACGTAGAGGAGCGACTTCACCCAGGTTTGGCCGAGCGTCTCTTTAATGAAGGGATCGCCGATACGCCGCTTGTAGGCGCCGCGCACACCGATGAGGAAGGCCGCCCCGAGCACCAGCGTCAGCACCGGTACCCAGGTGTACTCATGGAAGGCGGTGTGCGACTCGCCGAAAGGCATCTGGCCCTTGAAGACGTTGTGGAACCCGAAGCCGATGTTGAGCAGGGTGACGACCAGCAGGAGCTCGCGCAAGATGAGCGGCAGCCAGCCCGTCCACTTGTCGTCCCGGATCCGCCGAACGCGCAGCAGCAGTTTGAGCACGCCGCGGATGGCGATCAGCGGCACAAACCCGACCGTGATCGCGTAGAAGATCGCGTACCAGTTCCACTTTGGGATCGGGATGGCAACGCCTTCCGGCGGGGGGTGGCCGACGAAGTAGCGCATGCCGAGAACGAACGCAATGCTGCCGCAGCAAAGGACACGGCCGTCGCCGAAGAGAAGGTCGGGCCGAAAGAACATCCCGATGGGCCGCCCGATCGCCGGGCGTAGGCCGGGGAGGATACCGAAGATCGTCAGGTCAAAGGGGAGGAGCAGGAAGATGATCAGCTTCGTGGTGTATGACCAGTCGGACTGGAGGGCAAAGCCGGTGAACAGGATGTATGCCATGCTAAGCACGCCCACAACGAACAATGGCGTGCGATAGGACAGATACACACGGCCGAGGCGTCGCCCGACCGGCCAGAGCATCAGGCTGGTCACGGTTGCCCAAGGGACGATGGCGAGGAAGTACTCGTGGCCGAGGATGAAGTAGATGACAAAGAGCGTGACCCAGAGGACGGCCAGGAACGGCAAGATTTCTGATCTGAATCCGACATAGATCGGCAACCGTCGCCGACTGAAGCGCTCTATCGAGACGGCACCAGCGTCCTCGTAGGCCGACATCGCACTTACCTCTTTGCCTCAATCATGTGCCGCGATTACGTAGTGGTTGACCAGGGCAAGCACAAGCATCGCCAAGCCGGCGGTGATCGCCAACAGAGCTGGTACTAGCGGCCAGGGCCACAGCACCACGCCCGTTACGACCAACGGAGTCACGGACAACCACGGCGCTGCCAAGGTTGTTCTCTCTTGCACCAACGGGGAGTGTCTCCTGCGCTCCATGGGTACCGTCTCGTCTGTGCTAGAGGTGGCAAGGGGCCTGGGCTGGACTCGCACCACCACCGCAGTCGTGAAGCCCCCCTCCTCGCTGCCGCGACCATGCCCAGGCCCCTCGCGGGCATGATCGCGGGTGTGTGTCTCGTTGTCTGTGAGTTAACGCACAGTTCTGCCGCAATTTATTGACCGACAGCCGGACGCCCTTCAACGCTACCACAGCAATATACTCATAGAAGAGAGGGCGCTAGGGATGCTCACCGTTCGGTGAGTATCATCACTGTGACGGTACACATAGCTGCTACTATACACGTGTGGAAAACGGACACGAGTTTCCCGTGAACCACGCGGAGGATCGTCATGATGAGCTGCGCAATCTGCCGTTTTGAAGTCCCGCTAGACGACGTAGCGGTGCTCACGCCGCGTGGCGTCTGCGTCTGCTTGCGCTGCTATGCACGGATAACCGAAACGGCCCGTACGGTACCACGATGGCTCCGTCAGGCAATTGAGACCGTGATGGCGGAGATGGCGTAACGCAGCAGATGCCAGGCGCGCTTCGCCCGCCCCTCTCTGGGCGGTGGCGTTCTCATGCAAGCGAGAGGATGGGGCCCAGTGCTCGACTAGCGCAGGAGCAAGACCCGGTGGACAGCGGCCGGATCCTAGGTGTGCACATCCTGGCCGAAAACGGCGGTGACGTGATCTACACCGCCGAGCTGGCGGTGAAGTTCAAGCTCACCGTGCAGGACCTCACCGACACCTTCGGCCCGTACCTCACGATGGCCGAGGGGCTGCGGTTGGCGGCCCAGCCTTCGCCCGGGACGTCAGCCGCCTCTCCTGCTGCGCCGGCTGAGGGAGGACAACGGTTGCCAGCACGAGGCCCGGTCGGATACGATATCGTATACGATGACGAGGATATGACGATCGACCGAGGCGATACCATGACGCAAGCCCGTGTGACGCGCCCCGACCTCAAGAGCGAGCTCACGGCCCGCTTTTTCCAAGTGCTGTCCGACCCCACCCGCGTGCGCATCGTCGAACTCCTGCTGGAGGGCGAGAAGAACGTCAGCGAGCTGGTGGAGGCGCTGGGCATGCAGCAGGGGCGCGTCTCCTCCCACCTGGCCTGTTTGAAGTGGTGCGGCTTCATCGGCACGCGGCGCGAGGGTAAGTTCGTGTACTACCGGGTGACCGATGAGCGGGTGCGGGAGCTGATGCGCCTGGCGCAGCAGATGCTGGCCGACAACGCCGGCGAGGTGGCCAGCTGCCTGCGCCTCAGCGGTGAGCACGCCCTATAACTGGACCCGGCCGACCCCCTCGGTCGCCAAGACGCGCGACCGGCTCGCCGGGGCAAGAAAGCAACGAGGTGCGCTCGTGACCGTTCCACCGCAGCCGGAGCACTACGATCTCGTCATCCTCGGCTCCGGCTCCACGGCCTTCGCCGCCGCCCTGCGCGCCGCCGAACTGGGTAAGACCGCCGTCATGACGGAGGAACGGACCCTGGGCGGCACCTGCGTCAACCGGGGTTGTCTGCCATCCAAGAACCTGATCGAGGCCGCACGCCTCGTCTGGGAGGCCGCACACCCGCGCTACCCCGGCCTGGGTGCGGCCCAGGTCGCCGTCGACTTCCGCGCGCTGGTGCAGCAGAAAGACACGGTCGTGCACGAGTATCGCGATCGCAAGTACGCCTCAATCGTGGCTGAGCGGGGGGCGGCCATCACCGTGGTCACCGGCCACGCCGCCTTCGTCGACCCACGCACGGTGCGCGTCGACGGTCGGCTGCTCACCGGCGATCAGTTTCTCATCGCCACCGGCTCACGTCCCGTTCTCCCGCCCATCGAGGGGTTGGACCGGGTGCCGTACCTCACCTCCGACCTTCTCACCGCCGACGAGCCCCAGGAGCTGTTCGAGCTGCCGTCATCGCTGGTCATCGTCGGCGGCGGTTACATCGCGCTGGAGCTCGGTCAGATGTTCCGGCGGTTTGGGAGCGAGGTCACCATCCTGGAGCGCGGCCCCGCCCTCCTCAGGGACCACGAGCCGGTGGTGGGGGAGACGCTGGCCGCGCTGCTCCGCGCCGAGGGCATCGACCTGCGCACGAACGCGCGGGTCCGACGGGTGCGCCAGGAACAGGACGAGGTGGTGGTCACCGCCACGGTGGCCGGGGACGAGGTGGAGCTGCGCGCCGCGCGGTTGCTGGTGGCTACCGGCCGCCTCCCCAACACCGATGGCATCGGCCTGGAACAGGCCGGGGTGGCGCGTGACGAGCAGGGGTTTGTGGTGGTGGATGAGGAGCTGCGCACCAGCGTGCCCTGGATCTGGGCGGCGGGCGACGTGATCGGTCGCCACACGGGGAGCCAGATGGCCACGCCGGTCGGCGCCCACGACGGCGCTATCGCGGCCGAAAACGCGCTCGGCGGCCGGCGCCGGCGGGTCGACCACCGCGTGATCCCCCGCACCATCTTCACCGACCCGCAGGTGGCCACGGTGGGGCTGACGGAGGCCGAGGCCCTGCGGCGCGGCCACCGCTGCTGGTGCGCCACCCTGCCCGTGAGCCTCGTGCCGCGCGCCGGCGCTGTGCGTGACCCGCGCGGCGTGGTCAAGATGGTGGCCGACGCGGACACCAACCGCGTGCTGGGCGTCTCGCTGGTCATGCGGGACGTCGGCGAGGTGATCCACGAGGCGGCCATGGCGCTGCGCTTCGCCGCCACGGTGGACGACTTCATCGACCTGGTGCACGTCTACCCCACCATGGCCGAGGCGCTCAAGCTGGCCGCCATCGCCCGCTATAAGGATCCGGCGAAGCTCTCCTGCTGCGCCGAGTGAGCGCCCTTCGGTCCCACCGGCCCTGATCAGCGACGCCGATGGCGTTCACTGCACGCCTCCCAGGCTGAAAACCGCCCCGCCGCCCCGTCATGGGACCGGGGGAGGGGGCCTTGCCCGGTCTGGGACCGCGCACGGCGGGAGTGTATCAGCCCGCGCAAAGGAGGGACACGGCGCTATCCCGAACCTTGGCCACCGCCGACGGTACACAGCTTCAGCTCGTCACGGCTGGCACGAACAACGCGACGCCCGTATAGTGGAAGACGCAGGACGGCGGGCACCGGGAGGACGGGCATGAGCGAGCTAGCGCACCTCGCGCTATGGTTGCTGTTCCAGACCCCAACGATCAAGGGTGACGACGGCGCTTTCCTGATCGCAGCCCTTTTCCTTACCGTCGGCTTCGGAGCGCTGGGCCTGTGGCTGCTGGCCTGGCTGTTGACGGGCAGCACCGAGCTGCCGATGGACCCCAACTACGGCCGGCCCAAGCATGAGCAGGAAGGCTGACCCAGGGGCGTGACCTAGTCTGGCCCTCACCTCGACCTGCGGCCATCCCTCTCCCAGGCGCGAGAGACGCAGGGGGTAGGGCCGGGACTCCCACCCTGGTCCGATCCAGCCGGCGGCGCGGGCCGGCGCGTCGGGATCACCAGTCGCTGTGCACGTCCACCAGGTGGTTGGTGGGGCCGTGGCCGTGGCCGATGGCCAGCGCGGTCTCAATGGCGCGGCTCACGTACTCCTTGGCGCGCCTGATGGCGGCCAGTGGCTCCCGGCCTTTGGCCAGCCCGGCGGCAATAGCCGCGGAGAAGGTGCAGCCGGTGCCGTGCGTGTGCTTCGTCGGATAGCGCGGGCTGCGCAGCTCGACGAACTCGTGCCCGTTGTACACCACGTCCACGGCGTCACCCTCAAACGGCAGGTGCCCGCCTTTCACCACCACCCAGCGCACACCCATGGCGTGCAGGTCGCGGGCGGCGGCGCGCATGTCCGCCAGGGTCTCGATGCGCCGGCCGGTAAGCGCCTCCGCCTCGGGGGCGTTGGGCGTGACCACCAGCGCCCGCGGCAGCAACAGCGCGCGCACCGCCTCCTGCGCGTCCTCAGCCAGGAGCGGGTCGCCGCTCTTGGCGCGCATCACGGGGTCCACCACCAGGTTGGTGATACCGTGCTCGCGCACCTTGTCGGCCACCAGCGCCACGATGGGGGCGCTGGCCAGCATCCCCGTCTTGGCCGCGTCCACCCCGATATCGCTCACGATGCTGTCGATCTGGGCGGCGATCAGGCCCAGTGACACCTCCTCAAAACCAAGCACGCCCAGGGTGTTCTGCGCCGTCACGGCGGTGATGGCGGTCATGCCGTACACGCCGAAGGCGGTGAAGGTCTTCAGGTCCGCCTGGATGCCCGCGCCACCGCTGTTGTCGGAGCCGGCGATGGTCAACGCCTTGGCGACAGGTCGCATAATGCCCTCCAGATGCGTGAGGACTTCACCGTCGGAAATGGTCCCAGCCGGTCGCCGCCAGCGGCAGCCGCGCCCCGTCGCGCACCAGCCAGCGCCCGGCCGCAGCCGGCGTCACCTCGCCAATGGTGGTGAGGGAGACGCCGGTCGCGGTGCGCACCGCCGCCGCTAGCTCGGGCGCCGCCGCCGAAGGAGCGGTGATCAGCAGCTCGTAGTCCTCGCCGCCGGCCAGCGCCAGCGCCACGGGGTCCAGACCCAGCCGCGCCGCCACGGCCCGCGTCTCGGCGCCGATCGGCAGTCGCGCCGCATCGACCAGCGCGCCCACGTTGGAGGCGTCGCACACATGGCCGAGATCGCTGCTCAGGCCGTCGCTCAGGTCGATGGCCGCGGTAGCGCGGCCGGTGGCGGCCACGGCCTGCCCCTCCGCCACACGCGGCGTCGGTGTGAGGTGCGCCTCCACCAGCGGGGCTACCTGCGGGTCGGCGGGGTCCAGCCCGGCCTCCAGGGCGAAGCGCCCGGCGGCCGAGGCACCCAGCGTGCCGGTCACCAGGATCACGTCACCGGGCCGGGCCCCGTCCCGGCGCAGCAGCCGCCCACGCTCCACCTCGCCCAGCAGGGCGAGGTCGACAACGATCTGCTCGCTGCTGGACAAGTTCCCGCCCACTACCGCTGCCCCGAAGCGGCCCAGCTCCGCCGCAAGCCCTCGATACAGGTCTTCAACCCAGGCCACCGCCAGGTCCGGCGGCAGGGCCAGCGACACCAGCGCCCAGCGCGGTGCACCGCCCATGGCGCCGATGTCGCTCAGGTTGATGGCCGCCGTGCGTCGGCCCAGGCGCAGGGGGTCGATACGCTCGCGCCGGAAGTGGCGACCCTCCACCTGGATGTCGATCGTCGCCAGGAGCAGGTAGGGGCCGCCGACGTCCAGCGCCGCGGTGTCGTCGCCGATACCGAGCACCACACCGCGGTCCGCCTCGGGGGGCCTGGGCACCAACGTGGCGATGCGCTCGATCAGGCCAAACTCGCCGATATCCCGTACGCGCATGGCCCCGTCCTGCCAGGCCGAGGTCACCGCGGCGCCCGCCTGGCGGCCTGCACCACGGCCAGCAGTTCCCGGGCGGCGGCGGTGATGTCCGGCGCGGCCACCACACCGGTGATCACGGCCACGCCGTCAGCGCCGGCGGCGATCACCGGCGCGGCGTTGGCCGCCTTGATGCCGCCGATACCGACGATGGGCAACCGCACGGCGGCACGGATCTGGGCGATGCGCTCCGGTCCCACCGGCGGTCCGGCGTCGGCTTTGCTGCCGCGGGCCTCGTAGATAGCGCCCACGCCCAGGTAATCGGCGCCGTCACGCTCGGCGGCCACCGCCTCCTCCACCGTGCCGGCCGAGGCGCCCACGATGCGCCCGGGCAGTAGCCGCCGGGCCACCGCTACGGGCAGGTCATCCGGACCGACGTGCACGCCGTCCGCGTCGGCGGCCAGGGCGACATCCACGCGGTCGTTGATGATGAGCAGGGCGCCGGCGGCCCGCGTCATCTCCCGCAGGGCGAGGGCCGCCTCGTACAGCCGGCGGGTGGTGGCGGCCTTATCGCGGAGCTGGATGATGCCGGCGCCGCCGGCCAGCGCCGCGCGCGCCTGCTCCTCGTGCGGGCGACCGCTCAGCCGCTCATCGGTGATCACGTACAGGTCCCAGCGGGCGCGGCTGGCGAGCTCCCCGGACATCACCACCTCCCAGCAAGCATCACCGATCCGGCTTCATCCGCGCTGGTCCTCACCCCGACCTTCAGCCACCCCTCTGCCGCTTGCGGGAGAGAGGCGGGGGCTAAGAGCGCCAAAGCGAGCCGGGCTGAAGCTGTCGATGGGAAGCTCCGGCGACTGGCCCTGCACCAGCGCCGCCACCAGGCGGCCGGTGATCAGGCTCAGCAGCACCCCGTTGCGGAAGTGGCCGGTGGCGAGGATGAGGTTCTCCATCCCCGGCGCCCGCCCGATGATGGGCAGGCCATCGTCGCTACCCGGGCGCAGACCGGCGCCCATGCCCACCACCTCGGCACCGGCCAGGGCGGGAGCCACCGTGGCCGCGTGTGCGGCCAGCGAGCGCACCGCCGCCAGCGTCACGCGGCGGTCGAAGCCCGCCTCCTCCTGCGTGGCACCGACGTACATCGTGCCGTCGGCGCGCGGTACCAGGTAGCTGTGCCCGGCAAACACGATATGACGCACCAGCGGCGGCACCGCACGGACGAGCAGCATCTGGCCTTTCACGGGCCGCACCGGCAGGTTGAAGCCGAGCGGTGCCGCCCAGGCGCCGCTCCAGGCGCCCGCGGCCAGCACCACGGTGCCGAACGGGCGGCGCTCGCCGTTCACCAACAGCCCCTGCAGGCGGTCATGCGCCACCCACGGCAGCACCGGCGGGCTGTGCTCGTGTAGGACGGCACCGCAGCGAGCGGCGGCGACAGCCAGCGCCAGCGTGAGGCGGCCGGGATGCAGGTGCCCTTCGCGCGGCGAGAGCAGGGCGCCGCGGCAGGGCGCCAGGCCGGGCTCCAGCGACGCCACCTGCCGCGGCTCCAACCAGCGCAACTCCAGGCGGGCATTGGCCTGCCAGGCGGCGGCCTCCTGCAAGGGGCGCACGTCGGCCTCCTCCACGGCCAGGCGCAGCACGCCACAGCGGCGGTACTCCGGGTCCAGACCCGAGGTCTCGCACAACGCCTCCAGCTCCTCATCGAAGGCGCGCAGACCGGCCAGCGCCAGCTCGGCGAAGGGGCCCGGGGTGCTCGACTCGGCCAACGGTGCGAGCATTCCGGCCGAGACGCCGGAGGCCTCGCCGCCCAGCGCGCCGCGCTCGAACAGGGAAACGGAGACCCCGGCCCGCGCCAGGCACCAGGCCACGGCACAGCCCACCACACCGCCGCCCACCACCGCCACATCCGCGGATGTTGTCATCGCTCGCCTCCTCCGGCGCTCCTCCGGGCGCTGGGCGCTAGCCGCCGCCCACCATACGCACGATCTCCAGCGTGTCGCCGTCGCGCACGATGGTGGCGGTGTGCTCGTCCTGGCGCAGCACCACCCCGTTGTGCGCCACGGCGATGCGCGGATGGGTGATCTCCAACCGCTTGATCAGCTCCGGCAGGGGCATCTCGCGCTCGAACTCGCGCGGACGCCCGTTGATGGTCACACGAATCATGTCTGTTGTCCCACGACAGCCGCGACCTCGACGGCGGCGCGCAGCTCGGCGGCGGCGCGGACCGGGTCCGGCGCTGCCAGGATGGCGGAGATCACCGCCACCCCGGCCCCGCCCGCCGCGATCACCGCGGCCGCGTTCTCCCACGTGATGCCGCCGATGCCCAGCACCGGCACGCGCACCACCGCCACGATCCGACGGATCAGCTCTGGCCCGGCGCTCGGGCCGCCGGGGTGGGAGCGGCTGGGGTAGACCGTGCCGGCGATGAGCAGGTCCGCCCCCGCCCGTTCGGCCGCCACCGCCCCGGCGACGTCGTGCACCGAGCGGCCGATGAGCAGCCGCCCGCTGGCTCGGCGGCGCGCCTCCGCCACGGACATCGCCTCCTCACCGAGCTGGACGCCATCGGCCGCAGCCGCCAGCGCCACGTCGACATCGCCGTTGACGAACAGAAGGGCGTGGCCGCCGATCGCCGCGCGCAGGGCGCGCGCCAGCGCCAAGAGCTCATCCGCCGGCAGGTCCTTCTCGCGCAGTTGGACGGCGTCGACGCCGTGGGCCACCACCTGCGCGGCCAGCGCCGGCAGGCGGTCCGTCGGGCAGAGGCGTCGATCGGTGACCAGCATCAGGCGTGGCGGTACAAAGGTGCGCACGGCCTCGGCTCCTGTGGCTGCCGCGTGGCCTCCGCTCAGCGGGTGACCACACCCTCCATCGGGCTGCTGGGCACCGCGAACTCGCGCTTGGGCATGCGCCCGGCGAGGTAGGCCAGGCGACCGGCCTCCACGGCCAGCTTCATGGCGCGCGCCATCATCGCCGGGTTGCCGGACTGGGCGATAGCGGTGTTGATCAGGACGGCATCGGCGCCGATCTCCATCGCCAGGGCGGCGTCGGAGGGCACGCCCAAGCCGGCGTCCACCACCACCGGCACCTTGGCCTGGGCGATGATCAGCCTGATCTCGTCCAGGGTGAGAATGCCCTGCCCGGAGCCGATGGGGGAGCCCAACGGCATCACCGTGGCGCACCCGATCTCTTCCAGCCGCCGGGCGAGGATGGGGTCGGCGCCGATGTACGGCAGCACCACGAACCCCTCGCGCACCAGCGTCTCGCAGGCGCGCAGGGTGTCGATCGGGTCCGGCAGCAGGGAGGTGGGGTCAGGCTGCACCTCCACCTTGATCCAGTTGGAGCCGGTCAGCTCGCGCGCCAGGCGGGCGGTGAAGATCGCCTCCTCGGCGGTGCGGGCACCGGCGGTGTTGGGCAGGATCTGATAGCGCGTCCAGTCGATGTAGTCGAGCAGGGTTTTCTCGTTGGGGTTATCCAGGTTAAGGCGGCGGATGGCGACGGTGATGATCTCGCACCCGGATGCCTCAATGGCGGCGTTCTGCTCCTCCATGGAGCGGTACTTGCCGGTGCCGAGCATCAGGCGCGAGGTGAAGCGCTTCCCGCCGATGACGAGTTCGTCGGCCATGTGGTACCTCCGCAGGGGGCTGGGCGGGAAGGCAACGCGCCCCGGCGGGGCCGGGGCGCGGCATCCTGATCCGGCTATCGTCCCTACGCCGGCATTACCCGGGTCAGGTTCGACGGTCGGCGACGGGTGCGGTCGCCCTCTCAGCCCGGCTCGCCCGAGCTCCCGTTTGTTACCGGCCGCGGCGCAGGGCCACGGCCATTCGTTCCAGCCTCACGGTAGCACCGGCGCCGGTCGCTGTCCAGCGCCGGCCCTGATCGCTCAGCGCACAGTGAGCGTGACGTGCATCCCCGCCTGGTAGTGGTCAACCGGCGAGCCGCCCTCTCCAGCCGCGATCAGGCAGGCCAGCTCGTAGGTACCGGGCTTGAGCCGTGCGGTGAAGCTCTTGCGCTCGCCCGGGGCCACGTCCTCCACCTCGGCTACCGGCACTCTTTGGCCGTCCGGCCGCACGGCGAGCAGCTCCAGCTCGTGCACCATGCCGCTCGTCGAGCGGTTATAGGCGACGAACCGCACCCTGCCGGCCGCGACTGTGGTCACCGAGGGACGCACCGCCCACTCGATGAGGTCGACCTCCACCCGCGCCGCCTCGCCGGCGCAGGCCAGGCCGAGCAGCAGTGCACCGACCAGCGCCGGTAACCCGATCAGCCGCACCACGGCCCTCCCAGCTATTTTAGGTATGCCTAATATAGCTGGGAAGGCATTGCTAATTCAACCGCCGCGCTCAGGTTACCGCACCCGCGCGGAGCGCTGCCGCCACGCGTGGACCAGCGCTCGCACCAGCAGGGCCGCGATCAGCGCCTGGGCGGCGTCCACCAGCACGAAGACCCAGCTCACCGCCAGCTCGCCGGCCAGCGCCGCCGCGCCCACGCCGATGACCAGGCTGAGGGCCAGCGTCGCCACCAGGGCCAGCCGCCTGCTCGGCAACCGCGACGCCGCCGCGCCCACCACCGCGCCGGCCACGACCGGCAGCACCTCGTTCATCGTCGGCCTCCCACGGTTTGCTGGCCCGGAGTATACCCATCCGGCCGGTAAAGGGCACGGCCCCGGCCAACTGACCCGCGCTCTCCAATGGGCGAGCCAGGCCCCCGGCCGGGCATGGCCTACCCTATAAGCGTCCGCCCGCGTACCCTCACGGTGTGCTGATCGACCTGCACTGCCACACGCAGCCGCTTTCGGCGTGCAGCTCTCTGTCCGCCGCGGCCCTGATCGCGCGGGCGCGCCGGCACGGGCTGGACGGCATCTGCCTCACCGAGCACGACCGCCTCTGGCCGGCCACGGCTGTGGCGCGGCTGCGGGCGGAGCACGGGTTCCTCGTGCTGCGCGGCATGGAGGTGACCACCGAGCTCGGGCATGCGCTGGTCTTTGGGCTGGACGCGCCGCCGCCCGGCATGTTTCTGGCTGCCACCCTGCGCGCCGCCGTGACGCGCGTTGGCGGCGTCATGGTGCTGGCCCACCCGGCGCGCCCCGGCCAGCCACGGCTATCGGCAGCGGCACTTTCGACCCTGTTCGACGCGGTCGAGGCGATCAACGGCAGTGACGGCCACACCCAGAACGGGGTTGCCGCCACGCTGAGCGGCCGGTGCGCCCTGCCCGGCACCGGCGGTTCGGATTGCCACGCGCCGGGCGAGATCGGCCGCGCCGCCACCCGCTTCCACGTGCCGGTGCGCAATGAGGCCGACCTGGTGGCGGCCCTGCGCGCCGGTCGCTATGAGGCCGTGTGGCTGCCCGCCGCCGCGGCCACCTGATCGGTCGGTGCGGGCACGATCGCGGATGCGCCCAAGGAGGTACACATGCGGGCACGCATCAACGGGGTGGAGCTGCACTACGAGGTCACCGGCAGCGGGCGAACCATCGCCCTCACGCACGGCATCGGCGGCAGCGGCGCCGACTGGGCGCCGATCGTGCCCAGGCTGGCGGAGCGCTATCGCGTGCTCACCTGGGACGTGCGCGGCTTCGGCGAGTCCGAGAAGAACCCGGCGGCGGAGCACAGCATCAGCCAGTTCGCCCGCGACCTGGCCGCGCTGCTGGACCACATCGGCGCCGACAAGGCCGTGATCATGGGCACCTCAATGGGCGGCACGATCACCCAGCGCTTCATCCTCGACTTTCCCGAGAAGACGCTGGCCGCGGTGATCATGAGCACCTCCAGCCAGGTGAACGAACGGGCACGGGAGGCCTGGTATCGCCAGGCTGCGTTCATCGAGCGGGAGGGCATGGCCGCGTGGGTCCGCCAAAGTCGGCCGCCGCACGTCACCGAGGAGTACTTGCGTCAGCACCCCGAGGTGCGTGACGCGGAGGAGCGGCGCATCCGCCTGAACGACCCACGCATCTACGCCCAGGTAGCGCGCGCCGTGGCCGATTACAACTATACGGAGGAGCTCAAGGGGGTGCGGGTGCCGACGCTGGTGCTGGTGGGCTCGGAGGATAAGCAGACGCCGCCGGGCGGCTCGGTGATCATCAGCCGGGCCATCCCGGGCGCGCGCCTGCACATCCTGGAGGGGCTGGGGCACACGCTGGTGCGCGAGGCGCCAGACAAGGTGCTGGACCTGGTGCTGCCCTTCCTTGCCGAGGTGGACCGGGCAGAGGCGACCAGCGGCGGATGAGCCGCGGTTTGCCCATTGGTCGCGCCCGTTGGCCAGGCCTGTTCGCCACCGTCCGCGTTGTACGATCAGGCCGCACACCGTGAGGAGGTCCGGGGAGGTGCGACATGGACGCCGAGCGTCGCGCGCGGGCTGCGGCATCGTTCCAGCGGGCCAGCGAGCTGCCCATGCTGGTGCTCTCGCTGCTGCTCATCCCATTGGTGGTGCTGCCGGTCACCGTTACGCTGCCGCCGAGGGTGGAGCGGGCCCTGGAGGCGGTGAGCTGGTTCGTGTGGGCAGCGTTCGCCCTCGAGCTGACGGTGAAGACGTACCTGGCACCGCGCCGTCTGCACTACCTCCTCACCCACTGGTACGACGTGCTCATCGTCGTGGTGCCGTTCCTACGCCCCTTGCGCTTGCTGCGCGCTGGACGGCTCCTGCGCCTCCTAGCGGCGGCTCGGCTGCTCGGGGTAAGCGCGCGCATCACCGTGGCCGCGCGCATGCTCTGTACGCGTCACGGGCTGCACTACTCGGCGCTGGCCGGCGGTGTCTTGTTCCTGGCCTCCGCCGTCGCCGTGATGCTGTTTGAGCGGCGGGCGGGTGGCAGCATCGACGACTTCGGCACCGCCCTGTGGTGGGCGGCGGTCACCGTCACCACCGTCGGCTACGGCGACACGTATCCGGTCACTCCGGAAGGGCGAGGTGTGGCGGTGTTCCTGATGGCGGTGGGCATCGCCCTGTTCAGCCTGCTCACCGCCAACATCGCCGCCCTCTTCCTGGAGCACCAGGCCCAACAGGAGCGTACCTCGCTGGAGGACGTGCTGGTTCACCTGCGCCAGATCGAGGGGCGGCTGGTGGAGCTCCAGGAGCGGCTGGCAGCCATGCAGGGAGGGATGGCCGACGGCACCGCTGCGAGAGGGAGGCCATGACCAGCCTGGAAGAGCGCATCGTGGCGGGCTACACGGCCCGCGGCCTCACCCTTGCCCTGGCCGAGACCGACACCGGTGGTCTGGCCGGATACCGCATCACCAACGTGCCGGGCAGCTCCAAGGTGTTTCTGGGCAGCGTGGTGGCCTACAGCAACCGAGTGAAGGTGGCGGTGCTGGGCGTGCCGGACACGCTGCTGCGCGCACATGGAGCGGTGAGCGCCGAGTGCGCCCTGGCCATGGCCGAGGCCGTCCGCCGCCTGCTGGGCGCCGACGTGGGCGTAGCGGCCACCGGCATCGCCGGCCCCACCGGCGGCACCGCCGAGAAACCCGTGGGCACCGTGTTCGTGGCCATCAGCCGCGCGGGGGAGCGCCGCGCCGAGCGGCGGACGTTGAGCGGCGACCGCTTAGCGGTGCGCGCCGCCTTCGCCGAGGCGATGCTGCGCCTGGCCGCCGGCGTTTTGGATGGGTAACCCACGTCAGCGGGCGGCGCGCTCCATCGCCTCGGCCAGGCGCACGTCCCGCTCGGTGACGCCGCCCGCGTCGTGGGTGCGCAGGGTGACGGTGACCCGGTTGTAGACGTTGCACCACTCCGGGTGGTGGTCCATCTGGTCCGCTGCGGCGGCCGCGGCGTTCATAAACCACATCGCCGCCCGGAAATCGCGGAATTGGTACTGCTTGGTGATGGCGTTGCCCTCGCGCCGCCAGCCCGGCAGGCGGGCCAACGCCTCCTCGATCTCCGCATCGGACAGGAGCCGACGGGCCATGGTCGCACCTCCCTGTCGGGGCGGGTGCACCGGCTACGCCGAGCCGGCGTTCTGCTTTTGTGGACGGCCACGCTCCTTGATGCGGGCGGCTTTGCCGGACAGACCGCGCAGGTAATAGAGCTTGGCGCGGCGCACCTTCCCCTGACGGACCACCTCTACCTTTTCGATGCGAGGCGAATAGATGGGGAAGGTGCGCTCCACGCCCACGCCGCTGGCGATGCGGCGCACGGTGAAGTTGGAGCTGGTGCCGGCCCGCCGCTTGCGGATCACCACCCCCTCGAACGCCTGCAGGCGCTCTTTATCACCCTCCACGACCTTAAGGGTGACGCGCACCGTGTCACCGACGCGGAAGTCGGGGATGTTCGGGTTGGGCGTCACCTCGACCACGCTGCTCATGTCCATGGCTGTCGCTCCTGTTCGTCCAGCTCCCCCGCGTGGTCGCGGGCGGACGGTGCATGGCAAAGGCCCGCGTGGTGGGCGGACCTTATGTTCCCTCGTCGCTGGGTGACCCACCCCCGCCTTGATCGTCGGCCACGTGCGGGCCCACGTGCCCCGCGGCACTGGTGTCCGCAGCGGTTCCGCCCCGTGCTTCAGCCGGGGGTTGGGGAGGCAACGGGATGAGTCGGTCACCGGTGTCGGGCCCCCGGCCAAGCGCGGTCAACTGCTCGGCCAGCCAGGCGCGCTCCTCGTCCGTGAGCTGCGCACGCGCCAAGAGGTCCGGCCGGCGCAAGGCCGTGCGCAAGATGCTCTGGCGCCGGCGCCACTTGGCGATCTCGCCGTGGTGACCGCTCAACAGGATATCAGGCACCGCCATACCGCGGAAGACCGCCGGCCGGGTGTACTGCGGGTACTCCAGCAGGCCGCTGGCGTGCGACTCCTCGCGCAGCGACTCGCACGAGCCGACCACGCCCGGCACCTCGCGCGCCACCGCGTCCACCAGCACGATGGCGGCGATCTCCCCCCCGGAGACGATGTAATCGCCGATGGAGATCTCGTCCTCCACCAATGCTTCGCGCACGCGCTCGTCCACGCCCTCGTAGTGGCCGCAGATCAAGATCAAGCGCGGCAGGCGGGCCAGCTCACGCACGATCGCCTGGTTCAGCACCCGCCCCTGTGGTGTGAGCAGGATCACCCGCCCCGGCTCCGGGGCCAGGGGGCGCACCGCGGCCAAGCAGTCGAAGATCGGCTGCGGCTTCATCACCATGCCGGGGCCGCCGCCGAACGGGTAATCGTCGGTGACCTTGTGCTTGCCCTCGGCGTAATCGCGGATGTTGTGGGTGTGGATCTGGATGAGCCCCGCTGTACGAGCCCGTGCAATGATGCTCTCATCGAACGGGCCACAGAACATACGCGGAAACAGCGTCAGAATGTCGAAGCGCATCGGTGTTGTCGGTCACGATCCGTGTTCAACGGGCCCTTGCAGGGTTTCCACGGCGTGGGGCAGCACCGGCAGGAGCACGCTCAAGTTCTCGCGCACCCCTTTCTCGCTGCCGGGTAGGTTGACGATCAGCGTGCGACCGCGCACCCCGCACACCCCGCGCGACAGCATCGCCATCGGCGTCTGCCGCAACCCGGCGGCACGCATCGCCTCGGCCATCCCCGGCACGAGGTAGTCGACCACCGCCAGCGTCGCCTCCGGCGTCACGTCGCGCGGCGACAGGCCGGTGCCGCCGGTGGTGACGATCAGGTCCAGATCACCGCCATCAGCCCACCCCCGCAACGTGGCGGCGATCAGCTCGCGCTCGTCCGGGATCACCGCGTAGCGCGCCACCTCGGCGCCGATGCCGGTAAGCAGCTCGCGCACCGCCGCCCCGGCGGTGTCAACCCGCTCGCCACGGCTGGCCTTGTCCGAGAGGGTGAGGATCCCGACCCGCAACGTCATCGCAGCTCCCCACCGAGCGCCGGTGCCGGCCGCGTCCGATCAGGCCCGACGGTGTATAGCCCGTTGCCCTATATTGCCATAAGGAACGCCGTGCAACGGGGGACGGACGGCTATCATAGGGACGCCTGCGGGCCTGCGTATCCCAGCCGTCCGTGGTGAGACGCGGCAACCGGCCGGTACGTCATCAGCCGGTCTCAGGTCAGCTTCAGTATAGCACGGGCCTGAGGCCGGCCCGACCGCACGCGCCGGTCGGCGCCATGAGCGGCGGGGCACATGTCGGACAGGCGGCGGGCGTCGAGTGGAGCACGGGCCGGAGGTCAGACGGGGGCGGCACCCGGCCAGCCGATACCTGCCGCGGAGCACATCCCGGTGCTCCTGCGGGAGGTGATCGAGGCGTTGCGCGTGCGGCCCGGTGGCCGCTACATCGATGGGACGGTGGGGCTAGGTGGCCACGCGGCGGCGATCCTGGAGGCAAGCGCCCCGGACGGCCGACTTCTCGGCATCGACGCCGACCCGGAGGCGCTGGCCGTTGCCCGGGAGCGCCTGGCGCGATTCGGAGCGCGGGTGCGGCTGGTGCAGGGTAACTTCCGGGATGTGGCCGAGATCGCCGCGCGGGAAGGCTTCCGGCCGGTGGCCGGCGTCCTGCTGGACCTGGGGGTATCCAGCTATCAGCTCGGGCCGTTGGGCCGCGGCTTCGCCTTCAGCGTGGACCAGCCCCTGGACATGCGGATGGACCCGAGCCTACCGATATCGGCGCGAGATATCGTCAACAGCTACAGCGAGGAGGAGTTGGCGGACCTGATCTACCGGTACGGCGAGGAGCGGCGCAGCCGGGCGATCGCCCGCGCCATCGTGCGGGCGCGTCCGGTAACCACCACCGGCCAGCTGGCCAGGATCGTCGAGCAGGCCGTGGGGCGAGCCGGGAGCAGAATCCACCCCGCAACGCGGACCTTTCAGGCGTTGCGCATCGTGGTCAACCGGGAACTGGATTCGTTGGCCGCGGCGGTACGTGCAGCCCACGACCTGCTCGAGGCTCCTGGGGGGCGGCTGGTGGTGATCAGCTATCACTCGCTGGAGGACCGCATCGTGAAGGACTTCATCAGACAGGCAAGCCGGGACTGCATCTGCCCGCCCGCGCTGCCCAGCTGCGTGTGCGGCCATCGCGCCACCCTCCGCGAGGTCACGCGCCACCCGATCCGGCCCTCCCCGGCCGAGGTCGCCACCAACCCCCGCGCCCGCAGCGCCCGGATGCGCGTGGCCGAGCGCCTGTAGCCCGACCGCGCGCCACGATATCGACGCTCAGGACGCCCAGAAGGACATCCCGCCATGGTTGCCGTCGATTCCACCCGCCCGCGGGCGGAGACCCGCCCTCAGATCCCGGCCCGCTCGGCCCGGCTGCCCCGCTGGGGCACGATGCTCACGGCGGCACTAGTCGCCACCGCGGCCCTCCTGCCCGTGGTGCAGAGCAGCAACCTCACCACCACCGGCTACGAGATCCGCGCGCTGGAGCAGCGGCGGACCGACCTCCAGGCCTCTATCCACAACGCCCAGGTGGACATCGCCCGCCTGGGCTCGCTGGAGCGGGTCGAGCGGGAGGCACGGGACCGCCTGGGAATGGTACCGGCGGAGCGGACCGTGAGCGTCCAAGTGACCGTGCCGCCGCCGGCTCCGCGCCAGATCCCGGCGCGCTACCTCCCGGAACCATCGCCGGCACCCAGGCTGCCAACCGGCTGGTGGCACCGGCTGCTGGCGCGGTTGCCGCTCCGCTGAGTCGCCAACTGGGCGGTGAACGACGCCCACCCCTGCCGTTCACCGCTCAGTTGGCGACCGGCGCCGCGCCCACGCGCGGCGGAGATGCAGATCAGGGATGGATGGTAGGACACGGTGAAGGGGTCCAAAGGGAGGCAGCCGCTCTGGCGGTTATGGGCGGTCGCACTGGTGCTCGGCATGAGCGCGACCGGTCTGGTGGCGCGCCTGGCCTATCTGCAGGTCTGGCAGCACCCGGAGTACGCCGCCGAGGCCTTGGGCGAGCACATCGGCCAGCGCCCGCTCCCGGCGCACCGCGGCTCCATCCTTGATCGCAACGGCTACCCCCTTGCCACCTCCGTCGACGCCTGGGACGTCTTCATCGACCGCAAGGTCTGGGCTGAGGAGCGGTCCGCCCTGCGGTATGCGGAGCGACTGGCCCCCCTGTTGGGCCGCACGCCGGCGGAGATCTTCTCCGCCACCGGCGGTGAGGGGAGCGGTACCGTTCTCTTGGCCCGTCAGGTGGATTATGAGACCGGTCGGAAGGTCGCCGACGCCGGCATCCCCGGCGTCATCCTGGAGCAAACGAGCCGACGGGTATACCCGGAGGGGGATGCCGCCGCCCCGCTGCTGGGCTTCACCGGACGCGATGGCACCGGCCTCACCGGCGTGGAGGCGGACCTCGACGCCGTCCTCACCGGCCAACCCGGCACTCTCTGGTTCGAGCGCGACAGCCTGGGCAACCCGATCCCCTTCGGCTACCGGCGTCGGGTCGAGCCGGTACCAGGCCACGACGTGGTGCTGACGATCGACCGCGCCATTCAGCGCATGGCGGAGCGGGAGCTGGACGAGGCCATCCGCCGCACCAAGGCCAAGGGCGGCACCATCATCGTCCAGGATCCGCGTACGGGCGCCATCCTGGCCATGGCCACCCGCCCCACCTTTTCACGCGCCACCCTGGACCTGAACGATCCCAAGCAGATGGAGCTGGTGCGCAACCGCGCCGTCACCGACCAGTACGAGCCCGGCTCGGTGTTCAAGCTGGTGACGATGGCTGCGGCCTTGGACAGCGGCAAGGTGACGCCGAACACGACCTATACCGATACCGGCACCGCCGTCGTCGGCGGGCGCGCCTTTCACAACTGGGACTTCTCGGCCAACGGGCCGACCACCATGACGACCGTGCTGGTGCGCTCGCTCAACACCGGCACCGTGTGGCTGGCAGACAAAGTCCTGGGACCAGAGCTGTTCTACCGCTATGTCCGCGCTTTCGGCTTCGGTACGCCCTCCGGTATCGGGCTGGGCGGCGAAGCGCGCGGCACCGTACGCCTGCCGACCGACCCAGAGTGGTACCGCGCCGACCTGGCCTCCAACAGCTTCGGCCAGGGCCTGAGTGCCACCCCGCTGCAGGTGATCGGTATGGTGTCCGCTATTGCCAACGGTGGGACGCTCATGCGACCGTATGTAGTGCAAGAAATGCGCGGCGCGGACGGCGTGCGCACCACGCAACCGGAAGCGGTCCGGCGGGTCATCAGCGAAGCGACGGCACGCACCCTTGCGGCCATGATGCGCGAGGTGGTCGACGCGAACGCGCTCGCGCGGGTGCCCGGATACAGCGCTGCCGGCAAATCCGGCACCGCCTACGTGCCCACCCGGGAGGCCGGCCCGCGCGGCGATGCATACGTTGAGGAAGTGACCATTCCCTCGTACGTGGGGTTCGCCCCGCTGAACGATCCGCGCGTCGCCATCCTTGTGAAACTTGATTTCCTAAGCAGCGCCGACTTCGGCGGTGTGCTGACCGCGCCGGTGTTCGCGCGCCTGGCGCGTGACGTGCTCACCTACCTGCGCGTGCCACCCGACCGCCCGGAGTCCCTGGTGCAGCAACCGCGCACGGCGCCCTAGCGTCACGGTGCCCAGGCAGCGCCGGGCCCTGCCGGGGGCCCCTGCCAACGTGCCGAAGCCCGACGAAAGGCGGCTCGCTCATGTTCACCCATGAGGACGTGCTGCAGGCGCTGGCCGATGACCTGCGCTGCGCCCACCCCGGCACGGCCGGGACGGTCTATCCGCGCGCGGTGGTGGATTCGCGCCAGGTCCAGCCCGGCGACCTGTTCGTCGGGCTGCGGGGGGAGCGACACGACGGCAGCGACTTCGCCCCTGAGGCCATCGCCCGTGGCGCCGCCGGCGTGCTGGTGGAACGCCCGCCGGCGGCGCCCTGCGCCGCCGCCGTCTACGTCGTCCCGGACAGCCTGCGGGCGCTGCACGCCCTGGCCCGCCACGTGTGGCGACAGCACCCCTTGCCCACGCTGTCCATTACCGGCACCGTGGGCAAGACCAGCACTAAGGAGGTGGCGGCCCGGCTGTTCAGCCATCGCTACCGCGTGCTCACGAGCGAGGGGGGCTTGAACGGCGAGATCGGTATGCCGCTCGTGCTGCTTCGCCGTGAGCCGGCGCACGAATTCGCCGTGATCGAGCTGGGAATGTACCGGCGCGGCGAGATCGCGCTCCAGTGCGAGCTGGCGCCGCCGCGCTACGGCATCGTCACCAACATCGGCTATACCCACATGGAACGGCTGGGCTCGGTGGAGGCCATCGTGGCGGCCAAGCAGGAGCTGGTAGAGCATGTCCCACCGGAGGGCACGGTCGCCCTTAACGGCGACGACCCGCGGGTGCTGGCCATGCGCGCCGCCGCCCGCGGCCGCGTGCTCACCTACGGCACCAGCTCGGTCTGCGACGTGCGCGGCACCGGGCTAGAGAGCCACGGGCGCGCGGGGATCGCTTTCACGCTCTGGGCCGGCGGACGATCGGTGCGGGTGCGGGCACCGCTCCCCGGCCCGCATAACCTGTACACCTGCCTGGCGGCGGCCACCGCCGCCCTGGCCGACGGCTTTTCCCTAGAAGAGATCGCTGTCGGGCTGGCCGAGGCGGTCAACCCCCTGCGCCTCCAGTTCCTGGACGGACCGCACGGCACGCTGATCATCGACGACACGTACAACGCTTCGCCCGCCTCCATGGCCGCCGCGCTGCGCGTGCTGGCCGAGCAGCGCGCGGGCCGACGCATCGCCGTGCTGGGCGACATGTTGGAACTAGGGGCCGTGGAGGAGGAGTGCCACCGCGAGCTGGGCCGGCAGGCGGCGGCGGTGGTGGACCTGCTGTTCACCGTCGGGCCACGTGCCCGCTGGGCGGCGGAGGCGGCGCGGGCGGCCGGTCTGGACGCCGTGCAGCACCTCCCCAGCAAAGAGGGCCTGGCGACAGCCGTGCGCGCCGCGTTGCGGCCGGGGGACGCCGTGCTGCTCAAGGGCTCGCGGGGGCTGGCGCTGGAGACGGTGGTGGCGGAGCTTCTGGAGGGCTGAGGGCCAGCGGGCAGCGAAAAGCGCGACCGGCGCGGGTGGGGGCGGGTGTGTTTCGCGCGCTCGTGATCGGGGTGATCGCGTTCGTGATAGCGGTGGCGGCAGGCGGGCCAACGGTGGCGTTTCTGCGCCGGCTCAAGGTCGGCAAGGCGATCAGCGCTGACCAACCCGGCTCGCACGCCGTCAAGGCCGGCACGCCGACGATGGGCGGCGTGATCATTTTCGTCACGGTGCTGCTGGTGACGGCGCCCTTTAACCTGCATGAGCGGCTATCTATCCTCCTGCCCTTTGGCATGATCGCGGCCACCGGCATGATGGGCTTCATCGACGACCTGGGCTCGCTGCAGGGACGGGTGCGCGGGGGGCTGACATGGCGGCTGAAGATGGCGCTGTTGTTCGTGCTGGCGGTGATCGCGGGTGTCGTGCTGTGGCACCCGGCCCTGCTCGACCTGCGCTTGGTCCGCGTGCCCTTCCTCGGCGTGTACGACATCGGCATCTGGATGGTGCCGCTGGCGGTGCTGGTGATCGTGCTGCTCACCCCGGCCGTGGCCATCACCGACGGGATCGATATGCTGGAGGGAACCACCTGTGCCACGGCGTTCGCCGCCTACGGCATCATCGCCGCCTTCCAGGGACAGCCGTTCCTGGGCGCGTTTTGCTTCACGGTGGTGGGCGCCGTGCTGGGCTTTCTCTGGTACAACGCCTTCCCGGCGCGGGTGTTCATGGGCGACACTGGCTCCATGCCCCTCGGCTCCTCGCTGGCGATCGTGGCGCTGATGACGGGTCAGGTGCTGGTGCTGCCCCTCATCGCGGCCGTGTTCATCGCCAACGCCGCCAGCGACATCGTACAAATTGCCTACTTCAAGTGGACGGGCGGCAAGCGGCTCTTCAAAAAGGCGCCGCTCCACCACCACTTCGAGCTGCTGGGCTACCACGAGACCACGGTGGTGATCCGCTTCTGGTTGGTCTCGCTGGTGGGCGCCATGCTGGGCGTGGCGTTGGCGATCAAGGTCTGAGCCGCGCGGGCGGCCCATCAGGGATGAGGGGAACGATGCCACGGTTTCGCGGGCTGCGCGCCCTGGTGGTTGGCCTCGGTATCGAAGGCACCGCCCTCGCCCGCTTCCTGGCCGCGCAGGGCGCACAGGTCACGGTGACGGATGCCAAGCCGGCCGAGGCGCTGGCCGCGCGCATGGCCGAGCTGGCCGATGTGCCGGTGCACTACCGCCTGGGCGGCACCGACCCGGCGCTGGCCGCCGAGGCGGACGCGCTCTTCCTCTCGCAGAGCGTGCCGCTTAGCCTGCCGTTGGTGGTGGAGGCGCGGCGGCGCGGCCTGCCGCTAGGCTCGGCCCTCACCCTGACCTACGAGCTCTTCCCCGGCCGCATCGCCGCCGTCACCGGCAGCAGCGGCAAGACCACCACCACGGCGCTGGTCTCAGCGATCTTCACCGCCGCCAGGCGGCGGCACGTGCTGGCCGGCAATATTGGCCGCTGGCCCCTGGCAGAGCTGGCGGCCGCGAGCGCCGAGGACTGGGCCGTGCTGGAGGTGTCCCACACCCAACTCCAGCTCACCACCCGCTCCCCGCACGTGGCCTGCGTCACCAACGTCACCCCCAACCACCTGGACCAGTTCACGTGGGAGGCGTACGTCGACCTCAAGCGTAACCACGTGCGCCACCAGAGGCCGGGGGACATCGCCGTGCTCAACCTGGACAACCCGATCACACGCGCTTTCGCCACGGACACGGCGGCCGCGGCGCACTTTTTCAGTATGGAGGGTGACCTTCCCGGCGACGGCGCGTTCTTGCGTTCGGGGATGGTGGTCTGCCGCGAGCAGGGGCGGGAGATGACGGTGCTGCCCGCGGCCGAGATCCCGCTGCGCGGCCGCCATAACGTGGAGAACGTGCTAGCAGCCACGGCGGTGGCGGCGGCGGCCGGCATCCCCATGACGGCGGTGGCCGCTGCGGTGCGCGTCTTCCGCCCCGTGGCCCACCGCCTGGAGCCGGTCGGCACGGTCAACGGGGTGACCTACGTGAACGACAGCATCGCCACCGCGCCGGAGCGGACGCTGGCGGGGATGCGCAGCTTCTCCGAGCCGCTGGTGCTGCTCCTCGGTGGGCGCGACAAGCATCTGCCGCTTGAGGAGCTGGCGGCGGAGTGCGCGCGCCGCTGCCGCGCGGTGGTGACGTTCGGTGAGGCGGGGCCGCTGTTCGCGGCGGCGGTGGCGGCGGCACGCGTCGATGAAAAGCCCACGGTGGAGGAGACGCGCACCCTGGACGAGGCGGTAGCCGCGGCGGCACGCCTGGCCCAGCCCGGCGACGTGGTCCTCCTCTCACCGGCCGGCACCAGCTTCGACGCCTACCCGAACTTCGAGCACCGCGGCGAGCATTTCCGGCGGCTGGTGCAGGCGCTGGCCACCCGCGGCGCGGGGAGGGGTGTATGAAGCGCATGGTGGGCCGGGCCCGACCCAACCGTCCCGACCTGGCCATCGTCGCCATCGTGCTGGCCCTGACGGGGGTTGGCCTGGTGCTGGTGTACAGCGCCTCGTTCGCCATCGGGTTGAACGACTTCGGCAACCCGAACTACTTCATCGTGCGGCAGGTGGTCGGAACGGTGGCCGGCCTGGCGCTGATGGTCTTCCTGGCGCGCATGAACTACGAGGTCCTGCGCCGTTGGAGCCCGCTCATCCTGGCCGGGGCGCTCCTCGGCCTGGCCCTGGTATTAGTGCCTGGCATCGGCCATGCCAGCAACGGCGCCGCGCGCTGGGTGCGGCTGGGGCCACTACCGCCCGTGCAGCCGAGCGAGTTCGCCAAGCTGGCGATGGTGATCTACATCGCCGCCTGGCTGGCCGCCAAGGGCGAACAGGTCAAGCAGTTCTCCCTGGGTGTGGTGCCCTTCGTGATGATGGTGGGACTGGTGGGCGGGCTGATCATGCTGGAGCCAGACATGGGCACCTTCTTAGTGATCGCCCTCACCACCGGCACCATGTTCTTCGTGGCCGGCGCCTCCATCGCGCACGTGCTCACGCTGGCCGCGTCGGGTCTGGCCGGCGGCGTGGTGCTGATCGCGGTCGAGGGGTACCGCATGGAGCGCCTCCTCTCCTTCCTGCACGCGGAGAAGGATCCGGCCGGCAAGGGGTACCAAATTCTGCAACTGCTCATCGCGCTGGGCAGCGGCGGCGTGCGCGGGCTCGGGCTGGGTGAGAGCCGACAGAAGTTCTTCTACGTGCCGGGCGCGCACACGGACGGCATCTTCGCCATCGCCGGGGAGGAGCTGGGGTTCGTGGGCGCGGCGGCGCTGATCGTGCTGTTTGCCGCGCTCACGGCGCGCGGCTTCCGGGCAGCGGTGCGCGCGCGCGACAAGTTCGGTTTTCTGCTGGCCGTGGGCGTGACCTGCTGGATCGCCTACCAGGCGGTGATCAACATCGCCGGCGTGACCCGCCTGTTGCCGCTCACCGGCATCCCGTTGCCATTCCTCAGCTACGGCTCCTCGGCCATGACGGCCACCCTCGCCGCCGTGGGCGTGCTGCTGAGCGTGTCGCGCTACCCGAGAGAGGGCAGCTATCTGGAGCGCCAGCGGCGGGCGCGCGCCGCGCGGGTCGAGGCGTCGTCAGGCAGCGGCGCTGCGGCGGCGCCACCAACCGACGGCCGGGCCGACCGCGCCTGGCGGGTATCCAGCACGCGTCGGTATGAGCGTCCGGCGGTGCCGGCCTTCCTGCGGAGGGAGCAGTGAGGGTAGTGTTCACCGGCGGCGGCACGGGCGGGCACGTCTACCCAGGGCTCAGCGTGCTCGAGGCGCTGCGCTGCCAGGCTGGGACACCGATAGAAGCGTGGTACATCGGCCGCCGCGGCGGCGCTGAGGAGCGGATCGTGCCGGCGGCCGGGGTGCCGTTCCACGCCGTGCCGGCGGCCGGGCTGCGCGGCAAGTCGGCCCCGGCGGCGGCGCGCGCCCTGGTCGCCCTTGCCGCCGGTACTGCCCAGGCGTGGCGGCTGCTCGGTCGCTGGCGACCGCGGGTAGCGTTCGCCACCGGCGGCTACGCCTCGGTGCCGGTGGCCTTGGCGGCCCGCCTGCGGCGCATCCCCCTGCTCCTCTTCTTGCCCGACGTATACCCCGGCTGGGCGGTGCGCTTCCTGGCGCGGTTTGCCACCCGCATCGCCACCTCTACCGACCAGGCGCTGGCTGCCCTGCCGCGCGGGCGCACCGTCGTCACCGGCTACCCGGTGCGGGCGGCGTTCTTCGCCGTGGACCGCCCAAGCGCCCGCGCCCGCCTGGGCTTGCCACCGGCCGAGCCGGTGGTGCTGGTGGCGGGCGGCTCCTCCGGTGCGCGCGATATCAACCGGGCGGTGGCGCGTCACCTGCCACACTTTTTGCAGATGGCATACCTGCTGCACGTAAGCGGTCCCCCGTTCGAGGCGGAGCTCAGGCGGCTGGCGGAGCGGCTGCCCGTGCACCTGCGGGCCCGCTACCACCTGTTCGGCTACCTGGATGATATGCCGGCGGCGATGGCGGCCGCCGACGTGGCCGTGCTGCGCGCCGGCGCCTCCACGCTGGGCGAGCTGCCGGCCAGCGGCCTGCCGGCCGTGCTGGTGCCGGGCCCGTTCTCCGACCAGGAGAGGAACGCCCGCTATCTCGTGGAGCAGGGGGCGGCCGTGGTGGTGGACAACGCCGCGGTGGACCACATCCTGCCGACGGTGCACGATCTGTTGCGGACGCCGGAGCGACTGGCGGCGATGCGCCGGGCAATGGGGGCGCTGGCCCGCCCTACCGCCGCCGCCGATCTGGCCAGGCTGCTGCTGGAGGTGGCGGCGTGATCGAGATGGAGCGCGGGGCCGCCGCGGCGTTGTCAACGCCTGCCCTGCCCCGGCACGTGCACCTGGTGGGCATCGGCGGCATGCATATGTCCGCCATCGCCCAGGTGCTGCTCAGCGCCGGCGTGCAGGTATCCGGCTCCGACCTGCAGGAGACCGACCTCACCCATCGCCTGGCTGCGCTCGGCGCCACGGTGCACCGCGGCCACGCCGCCGCCCACTTGGGCGACGCGGAGCTGGTCGTGGTCACCGCCGCAGCCAAGCCGGACAACCCGGAGGTGGCGGAGGCGCGACGGCGGGGCATCCCCGTGATCTCGCGTGCCGAGATGGTGGCCCGCCTTACGGCCGGCCGCACCACCATCGCCGTGGCCGGCACGCACGGCAAGACCACCACCTCCTCGCTCATCGCCTTCCTCCTGGCCCGCGCCGGGCGGGCGCCCGGCTACCTGCTGGGTGGCGAGTCGCTCGACCTCGGCGGCAACGCGGCCGCGGGCAGCGGGCCGGAGATAGTGGTGGAGGCGGACGAGTATGCCCGCGCCTTCCTCGCCTACCGGCCGCGGCTGGCCGTGGTGACGAACATCGAGCCGGACCATCTGGACTACTACGGCAGCCCGGAGACGCTCACGGACGCCTTCCGCCAGTTTCTGCGGCAGGTGGAGCCGGGCGGCCGCATCATCGCCTCGGCCGATAGCGCGCCGCTGGCGGCCCTCACCACCGAGCGGCTGCCGGCTACGGTCGAGCGCTACCGCGTGGTGCCGGCCGTACCCCCCGGTGGTGCGGGCGCCAACGGGGCGGACTGGCTGGCCTTAGACGAGGGGCCGGACGGAAGCGGCGGTCGCTCGTTCGTGGTGCTGCGTTGGGGTCAGCACGTCGGTCGGTTCACCATCACCCGCCCGGGCCGGCACAACGTGGCCAACGCCCTGGCCGCCATCGCCGTCGGCAGCGCGCTGGGGCTGTCGGCCGAGGTGATGCGGTCCGCGCTGCCGCACTTCCGCGGCGCCCGCCGCCGCTTTGAGCGCGTGGGCGAGGCGCGCGGCGTGACGGTGCTCGACGACTACGCCCACCACCCGACGGAGGTGCGGGCGACGCTGGCGGCGGCGCGCGAACACTTCCCCGGGCGGCGGCTAGTGGTGCTCTTCCAACCGCACACCTACAGCCGCACGCAGTACCTGTTCGAGGAGTTCCGCACCTGCTTCACCGAGGCGGACGCGCTGTTCATCCTGGAGACGTACGCGGCCCGCGAGACGCCGGCGGCCGGTATGAGCGCGGTGGAATTGACCCGGGCGATCATCGCCCCGCCGGCCCGTTATGTCGATTCGATCAAAGCGGCGGTCAAGTCGCTCAAGAAGGCGGTCCGCGCCGGCGATGTGGTCTTTACCATGGGAGCGGGGGACGTGAACGCCGCCGGCCCGGCGTTGCTGAGGGCGCTGACATGAGCGCGACGGCGCGGAGTGAGCACGACATGGCGCGGCTGAGCGCGGCGAAGGCGGTGCTGGCGGCGATCGCACCTGTGCGTGAGCACGAGCCGCTGGCGCGCCACACCACCTTCGGCATCGGCGGGCCGGCCGACCTGTTCATGACGGCGCACAGCGCCCGCCAGCTCGCCGACGCCTTCGTCACCGCTCGCCGCCACGACCTACCGGTGTTCGTGCTCGGCTCCGGATCCAACATCCTCGTCGGTGACCGCGGCATCCGCGGCTTAGTGATCGAGAGCCGCGCCCGCGCCGTCACCGGGCCGACGCCGCTCCCAGACGGCCGGGCGTGCGTGGTGGCCGAGTCCGGCGCCCCCTTCGCCGCCCTGGCGCGGCGGCTCTGCCGCGCCGGCTACGCTGGTCTGGAGTGGGCCGTCGGCATCCCTGGCACGCTGGGCGGCGCCGTGGTCTACAACGCCGGCGCCTACGGCGGCGACCTGGCCAACGTGCTGGTCAGCGCCCGCGTGGTTGACGCGACGGGCCACGAGCGGGAGCTCTCGGCGGCAGAGCTGGGGCTGGAATACCGCGGCAGCGCTTTCACCCGCGGCCTGCTGCGCGATCAGGTCGTGCTGACGGTGACACTGGCGGTGACGCCTGGCGACCGCGACGCTCTCCTGCACCGGGTGGCGGAGCTAGACTCCCGGCGACTGGCGACGCAGCCGCGCGGCCGCAACGCCGGTTCGATCTTCAAAAATCCGCCCCAGGCGGCGGCGTGGTGGCTGATCGACCAGGTCGGCCTGCGCGGGCACCGCATCGGCGACGCCGAGATCTCGGCTAAGCACGCCAACTTCTTCTGCAACGCCGGTCAGGCAACCGCGGCCGACATGAAGCGGCTGATCGAGCTAGCCGAGCAACGCGTGCGCGAGCGGTTTGGCATCGAGCTGGAGCGGGAAGTGCACCTGGTAGGGGAGTTCTGAGCGACAGGCGGAGGGGGCCGAGAGGATGGCGGCGCAGCGTCGGCTGCGAGTGGTGGTGCTGTTCGGCGGCCGCTCCGGCGAGCACGAGGTGTCCGTGGCCTCGGCCCGCTCGGTGATGGCCGCCCTGGACCGGGAGCGGTTCGAGGTGGTGCCGGTGGCCATCGCCCGCTCTGGCGCCTGGCTAACCGTGGCGGAGACGCGGGCGGCGCTGGCGCGCATCGCCCACCGCAGCCTGGCGGCCATCGAGGCGGAGGGCGAGGGCCTGCTCGCCCGCCCAGCGGTGCTAGAGGTGCTGACGGAAGCCGACATCGTCTTCCCCGTGTTGCACGGCACCGAGGGCGAGGACGGCTCGATCCAAGGCCTGCTCGAGCTCGCCGGCGTGCCCTACGTGGGCGCCGGCGTGACGGCCAGCGCCATCGGCATGGACAAGAGCGTGCAGAAGGCCCTCTGGCAACAGGCCGGGCTGCCCGTGGTGGAGCACATGGTGGTGCTGCGCAGCGCCGTCGAACGCGACCCGGCCGCCGTGGTGCGCGAGGTGGAGCGGCGGTTCTCCTACCCGGTGTTCGTCAAGCCGGCCAACAGCGGCAGCTCCGTGGGGGTAAGTAAGGCACGCTCGCGGGAGGACCTAACCGACGCCTTCGCCGTGGCCGGCCGCTGGGACCGCAAGCTGCTGGTGGAACGGGCGGTGCGCGGGCGCGAGATCGAGTGCGCCGTGCTGGGCAACGACGAGCCGCAGGCCTCGCCGCTGGGCGAGATCGTGCCGAAGGCCGAGTTCTACACCTACGAGGCCAAGTACGTGGACGGCAGCACGGAGCTCATCGCCCCCGCCGACCTGCCGCCGGACCTGACGCGCGAGATCCAAGCCCTGGCCATCGCCGCCTACCGGGCGATCGACTGCGCCGGCATGGCGCGCGTGGACTTCTTCCTGGAGAACGGCCGACCGCTCTTGAACGAGATCAACACCATCCCGGGGTTTACCTCGATCAGCATGTACCCGCGGCTGTGGCAGCTCGCCGGCATGACCTACGGCGAGCTGCTCACCCGCCTCATCGAACTGGGACTGGAGCGTTATGCCGAAACGCACCGCCGACGGTGATCGGGTCAGGGCGACGCTAACCGGCCACGACGGCACGGGCGACGAGGTCGTCCTGCGCCCACGTGCCGGCGGAACACCTCGGTCGACCGGGGTGCGGCGGCCGGTACCGCGCATCACCGCCCCGTCGCGGCCGCTACCGCCCGGCACCGGTCCCGGCGAGCGCATCCGGGTAGCACGTGTGCCGGCCGGTTCGCCGCGCCCGCCGGTGATCCCGCGTCGCCGGCCACATCGTCGCTTCGTGCTGCTGGGTGTGACGGTGGTGCTGCTCACCGCCGGACTGGGGGTATACGGGCTGATCTCCACCGGCTTCTTCCGCGTGGAGCGCGTGGACGTGGAGGGCACCCACTACCTCAGCGCGGACGAGGTGGCCCGCGCCAGCGGCGCCCTGCACCAGGAGCTGTTCTGGGTGGAGCCGGAATCCGTGCGACAGCGCGTGGAGCGGCTGCCGGGGGTGCGGCGGGCGTGGGTCGTGCGCCGCTGGCCACACGGCCTGACCGTGCGCGTCGAGGAGCGCGTGCCGGTTGCCATCTGGCAGGTGGGCGGTGTGGGCTACGCGGTGGACGCCGAGGGTGTGGTTCTGGATCTTACCCCGGACGAGGCGCTGCCGGTGATCGTGCAGACGGACGGCGCGCCCGGCCTCTTGCCGGGCGACCACGTGGACGGAGACGCCGTGCGCATGGCCCTGCGGGTGCGCGAGCTGGCGCCGGCGGCCGTCGGGCAGCAGCCCGTGCGCTTCGAGTGGACGCAGGCCCGCGGGCTGGAGGTCACCACCGACCGAGGCATGCGCGTGCGCCTGGGCGACGAGGCGGGGCTGGAGTACAAGCTGGCGGTATGGCGCGCCATCCTACAGCGGGCGGGCCACACCCCGGTCACGGAGGTCGACCTGCGCTTCGGCGACCGGGCCTTCTATCGATAAACGGCGGTAAGGGCGCCCCAACGCGGCGGGGCAGGGACGGAGCGGGCAGTGCGACGCGGCGGTGTAGCGGCCATCGATATCGGCACCACCAAGGTCTGCACCCTGGTCGGTGGGTACGACGAGCAGGGGCGGTTGCGCATCACCGGCTACGGGGTGACCGCCTCACGCGGCATGGCCAAGGGCCTGGTGGACGACGTCGGCCGGCTGACGGCGGCTATCGGCGCCTCGGTGCGGGCGGCGGAGCGGGCCAGTAACGCCAAGATCGTGGCCGCCACGGTGGGCATCGGCGGCGCACACATCGCCTGCCTGAACTCGCGCGGCACCGTGGCCCTCCCCAACCTGGAACGGGCCATCACCGAGGACGACGTGCGGCGGGCGTTGGAAGGAGCGCGCACGGTGGCCATCCCCAACAACCGCGAGATCCTGCACGCCCTGCCCCGCTTCTACATCATCGACGGCGAAGAGAGCAGCGGCGACCCGGTAGGTAAGTACGGGCACCGCCTGGACGTGGAGGCGCACATCATCACCGGCGCGGTCACCGCCATCCAGAACCTGAGCAAGTGCGTGGAGGGCGCCGGGGTGCAGGTGGAGAGCCTGGTGCTGGAGGTGGTGGCAGCGGCGGATGCGGTGCTGGATGAAGAGGAGCGCACGCACGGCGTGGTGCTGGTCGATATCGGCGGCGGCACCACCGATGTGGCCGTATTCGTGGAGGGCGCCATCCTGCACACGGCGGTGCTGCCGGTGGGCGGCAACAACATCACCAACGACATCGTCTACGGGCTGCGTGCCCCCTTCAGCGCGGCGGAGGCGGCCAAGGAGATCTACGGCCACGCCCTGCCCGCCCGCGTGCCGCCGGACGAGACGTTCGAGATCGAGGCCTTCGGCGCGGAGCGACAGCGCACCGTCAGCCGCCGGCGCCTGTGCGAGATCATCGAGGCGCGCGTGGAGGAAATCCTGGAGATGGTGCGCGACGAGGTGAGCCGCTCCGGCTGCGAGGAGCTGGTCTCGGCCGGGGTAGTGCTCACGGGCGGCACCGCCAACCTGGCCGGCATCGCCGAGCTGGCCGAGCGCGTGCTGGCGATGCCCGCGCGCACCGGCGCCCCGGCCGGCATCCACCAGATGGACGAGACCCTGGAGAACCCGGCCTTCAGCGCCAGCATCGGCCTGCTGGGCTGGGCGGTGCGCGAGCACGACGCGGTCCTGCAACCGTCCCGCTTAGCCGAGGCGCGGCCGGTGGAGCGCCGCTTCGGGGTGCTGCGGCGGCTGACCAGCCTGGCACGGATCATGTTGCCTGAGTAGCGGGACGCCGCCAAGGTGCGGCCCGGCTCGGTGGAGCGTCCGCATGACACCGTTTCGACGCGTTCGCAAGTCTTCGGAAAGGAGTCCCCTCCCCATGGTGCGAACATCCCACCCCCACCCGGAACTCGAAGGACTGCCGCCGATCAAGGTCATCGGTGTGGGCGGCGGCGGCTCCAACTCCGTGGACCGCATGATCCAGGAGCAACTGTTCGGCGTGGAGTTCGTGGCCATCAACACGGACGCCCAGGCCCTCGCCCGGTCACAGGCGCACGTGCGCATCCGCATCGGCGAGAAGCTGACCAAGGGCCTCGGTGTGGGCGGCGACCCGGCGATCGGCGCCAAGGCCGCCGAGGAGAGCCAGCACGAGCTGGCCGAGGTGGTGCGCGGCGCGGAGATGGTGTTCATCACGGCGGGGATGGGGGGTGGCACGGGCACCGGCGCCGCGCCGGTGGTGGCCGAGCTGGCGCGCCAGGCGGGCGCCCTCACGGTGGCGGTGGTGACCAAGCCGTTCAGCTTCGAGGGGGCCAAGCGCCGCCGCCAGGCCGAGGAGGGGATCGAGCGCCTGCGCGAGAAGGTGGACACGCTCATCGTCATCCCCAACGACCGCCTGCTCTCGATCTGCGACCAGCGCGTCACCATGGCCCAGGCCTTCCGCGAGGCGGACGGCGTGCTCTACCAGGGCATTCGCGGCATCTCTGAGCTGATCACGCGCCCAGGCCTGATCAACCTCGACTTCGCCGACGTGAAGAAGATCATGCAGGGTGCCGGCCCAGCGCTGCTCGCCATCGGCCGAGCGCAGGGCGAGAACCGGGCCGTCGAGGCGGCCAAGCAGGCCATCGCCAGCCCCCTGCTCGACGCCAGCATCCAGGGCGCCCGTGGCGTGCTGTTCAACATCACCGGCCCGGAGGACCTCCTCCTGTTCGAGGTCAACATGGCCGCGCAGGTGATCAACGAGGTCGTCGATCCCGATGCGGAGATCATCTTCGGCGCCGTGCTGGACGACACCATGCGCGACGAGGTGCAGATCACGGTGATCGCCACCGGCTTCGACACGCACGCCCAGGAGCAGGCCCGCTCCTTCCGCTTCGGCCAGCCGGCCTACCAGGCGCGGCACGAGCCGTTCCATGTGCCCCCTACCCCCCAGCCCCACCATGAGCCGGCGGCGCCGCGCCGCCACGTGCCGGACGTGGGAGCCAACGGCACCGACGTGGAGCTGCCGGCCTTCCTGCGCCGCACCATGCCGCCCCGCCAGTGACGCCGACGGGCGGCACCGCACCACGGCCCCTCACCGGCTCCGCGGCGGAGGGGCCGTGGTCTGCCCGCCCACCCCGGACGAAAGTTCCGCCTCGGGGTGTCACATGGCCCTCGCGGGTCGCTCGGCCGTACCGTACAACGGCATTGACAGCTCCACCAAATACGGTATGCTCAGGCCGGCCTACCCCCCAGATATTGTGGTAACGGTCAAGCGGTTGAGCAGTTTCGGCGGGTGATGCGCGATGCGGTGTCCGTACTGTCGGCATCGGGACTCGCGGGTGGTGGACTCGCGCACGGGCGAGCATGAGATCCGGCGGCGACGGGAGTGCGAGGCGTGCGGTGGCCGGTTCACCACCTACGAGCGGGTGGAGCTGAGCCCGGTGCGGGTTGTCAAGAAAGATGGGCGGCGGGAGCCGTTCGACCGCGAGAAGGTGGCGGCGGGGGTGCGGCGGGCATGCGAGAAGCGGCCCATCTCGGCGGAGGCGATAGACGACCTGGTGAGCGAGGTGGAGCGGCGGGTGCGGCAGTCCGGCCAGCGCGAGGTGGCCAGCGCCCAGATCGGCGAGGTGGTGATGGAGCGGTTGCGTGACCTCGACCAGATCGCCTACGTGCGCTTCGCCTCGGTGTACCGCCAGTTCGCGGACGTGGGGGCACTGCGCCGCGCGCTGGACGAGCTGGAGGCTCGGACCGAGAACCGCGGCGAGCACCCGGCGCACGCCGTCCCATGATAGAGCGACCGCGATGAGCGCCCCGCATCGGCCTTTGTGCGATGCGAGGAAGGGAGAGAACGGCCGCGATCAGCGCCAGGCGAAGGGCTGCGAACCTCGCGCCACGGACAGAGAGGACGCCACCAGCGCCCTGATGCAGAAGAGCGAGCCCTGAGCGGGATAAGACCGATTCCAACAAACGGAGAGGACGCCATGGTTGCCAGGCCGTCCCGCGGCAAGCGGAGCGGACATCTTCAGCCCCTGGAGCTTTCCCCCAACGCGCGCGTCGTGCTGGAACGACGCTACCTGGCCAAGGACGAGCACGGCCAGCCAGTGGAGACCCCGGAGGAGCTGTTCCAGCGGGTGGCCCGCACGCTGGCGGCGGTGGAGCGCACCTACGGCGCCGATGAACGGCGGGTGGCCGAGGTCGAGGAGCGCTTCTACAACCTCATGGCCCGCCTCGACTTCCTGCCCAACTCACCCACGCTGGCCAACGCCGGCCGCCCCCTGGGCCAGCTCTCCGCCTGCTTCGTGCTGCCGGTGGAGGACTCGCTGGAGGCGATTTTCGAGACCGTCAAACACGCCGCCCTCATCCATCAGAGCGGCGGCGGTACCGGCTTCTCCTTCTCGCGGCTGCGGCCGGAGGGGAGCATCGTGCGCTCCACCTCGGGCGTGGCCTCCGGCCCCGTCTCCTTCATGAAGGTGTTCGACGGCGCCACCGAGGCAATCAAGCAGGGGGGCATGCGCCGCGGCGCCAACATGGGCATCCTGCGCGTCGACCACCCCGACATCGACAAGTTCATCGCCGTCAAGGCGGACATGGTCACGCTGCAGAACTTCAACATTTCCGTGGCCGTGACGGAGCGCTTCATGCAGGCGCTGGAGCGGGGCGAGGATTACGAGCTCATCGACCCGCGCGACGGCCGCGTGGTGGGCACAAAGAGCGCGCGCGCGGTGTGGCAGCGCCTGGTCGAGAACGCCTGGAAAAACGGCGACCCGGGCATCATCTTCATTGACCGCATCAACGCCAGCAAAGCCAACCCCGTGCCATCCTACGGGCCCATTGAGTCCACCAACCCCTGTGTCACCGGTGACACGCTGATCTACACCGCCGCCGGATTGCGCCGGGCGGCGGACCTGGCAGCGGACGGCGCGCCCGTGTGCGTGGCGCTACCAGGGCACCGGCGCTTCTCCGCCGCCTCCCCCGTCTTCCGCACCGGCCGCAAGCCCGTGTTCCGCCTGCACACAGCGGAAGGGTACGAACTGCGGCTCACGGCAGACCACCGGGTCATGACCCAGCGGGGCTGGGTGGCGGCGCAGGATTTGCGCCCCGGCGACCGGCTCCAGCTCTTCTCGGGCAAGGGCGGCTTCGGGAGCGGCGGCTCCCTGGCGCTGGGCCGGCTCCTGGGCTGGCTGGTAGGCGACGGCACATTTGCCGGGGACCGGGCCGTGCTCTCCTTCTTCGGCGAGGAGAAGTGGGATCTGGCCCCCGCCTTCGCGGCCATGTTGCAGGATGTTGTCCCGGCGCCCGCCAGCCGGCGTCAGACGTACCCGCTGGACGTAGTCGAGGTAGCCGGTCGGGACGAGGCACGAGTCCGGTCCGCGTGGTTCATGCGGATTGCGGCGGAGCACGGCCTGGAACCGGGCAACAAGCACAAGGTGCCCGAGAGCGTCCTCACCGGTAGCGAGGAGATGCAGCGCGGCTTCCTGCAAGCGCTGTTCACCGCCGACGGGCACGTCAGCGGCCAGCGGCAGAAGGGGCTCTCCGTCCGGCTCACCTCCGTCAGCCGGACCCTCCTGCAGGACGTCCAGCGGCTCCTGCTCAACTTCGGGATCGCCTCCCAGATCTACCAGGACCGCCGGGCGGAGGGACCGCGGCGTTTGCCGGACGGTCGCGGCGGCCACACCGTCTATGAGACCTGCGCGTACCATGAGCTGGTGATCGCCAGGGACAACCTGCTCCGCTTCGCCTCCGAGATCGGTTTCCTCAGCGCGGCGAAGCAGTCCAACCTGACGGCACAACTCGGCGCCTACCGCTGTGGTCCCTCCCGGGAGCGATTCTACGCCCGGTTCACCGCCTTGGTCCCGGACGGCGAGGAGGACGTGTACGACCTGACTGAGCCGGAGACGCACTCCTTCGTGGCCAACGGCCTGGTGGTGCACAACTGCGGGGAACAACCGCTGTATCCGTACGACTCCTGCAACCTGGGCTCCATCAATCTGGCCCGCTTCGTGCGCGAGGTGAACGGCCGGCCAGAGGTGGACTGGGAGCGGCTCGGCACGGTGGTGCCGGAGTGCGTGCGCTTTCTGGACAACGTGATCGACGCCAACCGCTACCCCCTGCCCCAGATCGAGGAGGTGTCGCGCCGCATCCGCCGCATCGGCCTGGGGGTGATGGGCTGGGCCGACCTGCTCTACCAGCTCGCCATCCCCTACGACTCGCCGGAGGCGATGGCCCTGGCCGAGCGGGTGATGCGCTTCATCCAGGAGAAGGCGGACGCGGCCTCGATGCAGCTCGCCGAGGAGCGCGGGCCGTTCCCGGCCTGGGCGGAGAGCATCTACGGCCCCAACGCCGAGACGCCGTACCGCAACACGCCGATGCGCAACGCCACCCGCACCACCATCGCGCCCACCGGCACGATCAGCATCATCGCCGACTGCTCCAGCGGCATCGAGCCGGTGTTCGCGCTGGCCTTCACCCGTCAGCACTACCTGGACCCCAAGAACCCCAAGCAGCCGACCAAGCTCACCGAGGTCAACCAGTACTTCGAGGCGGTGGCTCGGCGGGAGGGCTTCTACTCCGACGACCTCATCCAGTACCTGGCCGCCGGTGGCAAGCTGGTGGCCCGGTCGGAGGTACCGGACTGGGTGAAGCGGGTGTTCGTCACCGCGCACGACATCACGCCCGAGTGGCACGTGCGCACCCAGGCCGCCTTCCAGAAGTACACGGACAACGCCGTCTCCAAGACCATCAACTTCCCGCACGAGGCGACGGTAGAGGACGTGGCCCTGGCTTACCAGCTCGCCTACGCCATGGGCTGCAAGGGCATCACCATCTACCGTGACGGTTCGCGCGAGTTCCAGGTGCTCAGCCACAGCAAGGACACGGAGAAGGACAAGGAAGAGCAACGGGCGGAACCGGCAGAGTGGCGGCCACAGCGCAAACGCCTGCCGGACGAGCGCATGTCCATCACGCACAAGTTCCAGGTGGGCGAGCAGGAGGGCTACATCACCGTCGGCCTGTACGAGGACGGCCGCCCCGGCGAGGTGTTCCTGCGCGTGAGCAAGCAGGGCTCCACGGTGAACGGCCTCATGGAGAGCCTGGGTCAGCTCACCAGCATCGCCCTGCAGTACGGCGTGCCGCTGGAGGGGCTGACGGCCAAGATGAAGAACAACCGCTTCGAGCCGTCCGGCATGACCACCAACCGCGACATCCCGCACGCCACCTCGCTGGTGGACTACGTGTTTCGCTGGCTGGAGAAGCGGTTCGTTAACCCGGATATGTTCACCGCCGGCCTCTTGGACCCGCAGGCCAACGGCCACGGCACCGGCTCGGGCGGTGGCTCACCCACCGTGCCGGTGAACGGCCGCGGCCATGCCTCTCCGGCCCAGGATGAGTCCGGCGTCGGCTGCCCGGAATGCGGGAGCCTGCTGCACTACGCCGAAGGGTGCATGACCTGCCGGGCCTGCGGCTACACCAAGTGCGGCTAGCGCGCCACGCCGCAACACAGGGATGCGGGGGGCGGTCCAGCCGCCCCCCGCGTGTTCCCGCTCGGCGCCGGTGCGCCGCCGCGTCGTGTCCGCGTGCTACACTCCCGTATACGGAGGACCGGCCATGACCGCCGCACCGCCCCTGGCGACGGTGCGCACGCTGCGCCCCACCGATGTGGTCCACGTCGCCGCCCTGCTGGCGGAGGTGTTCCCCGCGGATTTCCCCGGCACGCGTGAGCGACAAGCCATGCAGCGGGCCCTGTCCCTGCAGGCCCACCTGCTGAGCGGGCCGTGGCGGCGGCTGGTAACGGCCTTCACCGGCCCCTTCACGGTGTTCGTAGCGGAGGAGGACGGGGCCCTAGCCGGCTGCGTGGCGGTGAGCGGCGCCCCGCCGGTGATCAGCAATCTGGCCGTGCACCCGGCCCATCGGCGCCGGGGGATCGGGCGGGCGCTGCTGGCCGCGGCGGAGGCGTTCGCCGCCGCGCACGGGGCCGAGCGCGTGCTGCTGGACGTGCACGTCGATAATGAACCGGCCGTGGCCCTGTATCAGGCGGAGGGATACCGCGTCTTCCACCGCTATACCGTGTTCGAACGCGAGGCCGCGGCTACGCCCGTCCCGCTGCCGGAGGGCTACCGGCTGGAGCGCGTCCGTGCCTCCCACGCGGCCGCCTTTGCGACGATCGCGGCCCGCTCCCTACCGGCTGGCCTGCGCGCGGTGACGCCCTCGTTGCACCGACGCTACACGGATGGGCCGCCAGCCGTGCTGGAACGGCTGCTGAGCGGCGCCCGCGTCTACCGGCGCGTGGTGATGCGCCACTGGCAGGTCGCCGGCTTCGTCTTGGCCCACGCCGTGGCAGGGTACCGGCAGGGACGGGTCTTCTACCCGCTGCTGCCGCCGGAGGAAGGCGCGGCGCTGCCAGGTGTGCTAACGGCGGCGGCCGCCTTCATCGCCGAGAGCGGCTGCACCGTCGCCCGCGTCGACCTCTCCGACGCCCGGGCGGAGCAGCAGACGGCGGCCCAGGCGCACGGCTGGCAACGGGGGGCGACGTTCTGGCAAATGGAGAAGCCCCTGGTGCGCACCGTGACCATCCCGGTGCGGGTCGTCCCGGCAGGGTGAGAGGGAAGCGAGGGTAACGCGATGGGCTTCTACTACGGGCCTTCCACACCGCCGGACAACAAAGACGAACAGGAACCGGGGGGTTGCATGGAGGCGCTGATCCTCACCCGCGCGGCGTTCGCCGCGCTGGCGGTGCCGCTGCTGATCCTGTTCGGTGCCGTCGGCGGGCTGGTGCTGGTGCTGTACCTGTTCTCCATCCACCCCTTGCTCGGGCTGGCCGGCCTGGTGGCGTTGGCCCTGGGCATCGCCCTGTACGCGCGCTGGGAGCGCTCCCGCTTTATCTCCGGACCGCCCGGCACGTGAGCCGGCCGCGCCCGATTTGGCACCGACCGGACGCCCGTCGACCCGAGCCCGCACCGGGCGTGCACCGCGTCCAGCGGGCAGACCGCCGCAGGGCGCTCGCACATGCCGGGAGGGGAGGGGTACAATAGGGGCACGACGGCCGATGGTCGACCGCGCGGCCCTACCCGCAGGGGCCCCAGAGGAGGGCAACGGCCATGCAACGCGAGGCATTCCAGTACCTCACGGAAACGTTCACGGAACGGGAACTGCAACAGCGATTGGATGAGCTCGGCAGCGCCGGTTGGGAGCTGGTCACCGCCCACTGGGAGGAATACAGCTACGGCGGCCGCCTGCACCACCAGGCCCGTTGCATCCTCAAGCGACGGGTGCCCGTAGACGAGTTCACCGAAACGCTGCGCGCGTTCAGCACAAGCTGACCGGAATGACCGCGCACACCCGCATTTGGCCCCGGTGCACACCGGGGCCATCTCGTCCCTCCCCCGGGCGCTGCACCGTGACCAGGGCACGCATCCTCCCCCTGCTGATTTGCCTGGGCTGCGCCGCGGCGGCCTGTGCCCGCTCGCCCGCGCCCGGCCCACACGCCGCGCGGCCAGCCGCCACCTTCAGCATGGCCACGCTCCCGCCGACCACCATCACACCGGCTGCCACCGCCACTCCGGCACCGCCACCTGCCCCACCGACGGCGACGCCCTCACCCGTCCCTTCGCCCGGGGCGACCGCCATCCGCGCGGTCGACTGGCCCGCGCTGATCGCGCGGGAGCTGCACGCCGAAGGCGGCGCGGCCGCGGTGCACCTGGCCGACGTGATCTACGCCGACCTCACGGGCGACGGTGAGGAGGAGGCCATCGTGCCCGTCTCCTCAGAGGGGACGGCCGGCATCATCGGGTTCTACGTCTACACCATGAGCGGGCAGCAGCCCTTGCGGCTGCTCGCCCACCGCGCGGCACAGCTCAGCGTCACCGTCGAGCAGGGCCGGCTCGTCGCCGCAACGCCGGCCTACACCCCGGGCGACCCCCGCTGCTGCCCTTCGCAGATCCGGCGCACCACCTATCGCTGGACCGGCACGGCGCTGGAGCCAGCGCAAACCGAGCTGGTGCCCAACCCGAACCGCTAGCGCGGGCGTGCACGACGGGCGATACTGGCATCACCGGTGAGGAATGCGAGCCATGCTGCGCCTGAACGACACCAGCGTGCCGCTGCCCAACAGCCTGTGGCAAGACCTGGGCCTGGCTTCAACGGCCACCCTGAGCACCGTGCTCATCCGCCGCGGTCTGCAGCGGACGCACCTGCGCGGCGTGTTTCCGCTCCGCCCCGGTAGCCGCCTGATGGGTGAAGCGGTGACCCTGCGCCTGGTGCCGGCGCGCGAGGATCAGGGCGAGCCGGCTATGCTGGCCAACCCGGAGTACCCACAGCGCAAGGTGGTGGAGCGCATCGGGCCGGGGCAGGTGCTGGTGGTAGACGCGCATGGCAACACCGCGGCCGGCGTGCTGGGCGCCATTCTCGCCCTGCGCATGGCACGGCGGGGCGCGGCCGGTATCGTCACCGACGGCGCGGTGCGCGACGCCGCCGAGCTGCGCGCGCTGGAGCTGCCCGTGTTCGCCGCCGGGGCGCACCCGGCGCAGCACACCGTCGCGCACATCGCCGCCGAGCTCGACGTCCCCATCGGTTGCGGTGGCGTGCTGGTGCTGCCGGGAGACGTCCTGGTAGGCGACGATGACGGCGTGCTCGTGCTGCCACGTGCCGTGGCGGCCGAGGTGGCGCGCGAGGCGCGCGAGCAGGAGGAATTGGAGCGGTACGTGCAGCGGCGCATCGCCGCCGGGGCGGCGATCATCGGGGTATACCCGCCCAACGCGGAGACACGGGCGGCGTTTGAGCGGGAGCGAACGGGACGATGACGGCACCGACCCTGGAACAACACCTCGCCGCGAACATCGCCGCCGTGCGGGCGCGCATCGCGGCGGCCGCCGTCCGTGCCGGGCGCGACCCGGCCGGCGTACGCCTGGTGGGCGTGAGCAAAACCTTCCCGGCCGAGGTGGTGGCGGCGGCGGTGCGCGCCGGCCTGACCGACATCGGCGAGAACCGGGTGCGGGAGGCGGTGGCCAAGCGCGCCGTGCTGGACGCCGCCGGGCTGCGCCCGACCTGGCATCTTGTGGGTCATCTACAGACCAACAAAGTCAAGCCGGCCCTGCAAACCTTTGATATACTGCATTCAATCGATTCATTGCGGCTGGCCGAGGCCCTCAACCGCCACGCCGTCCGCCCGGTGGACGTGCTCATCGAGATCAACGTGGCGGGCGAGGCCACCAAGTTCGGCTTTGCGCCGGAGGAGGTGGCGGGCGCGGTGCGCCAGATGCAGCAGCTCGAGCACCTGCGGCTGCGCGGGCTGATGACCGTAGCACCCCAGGTGGACGACCCGGAACAGGTGCGGCCAGTGTTCCGCACCCTGCGAACGCTGCGGGACGCCATCGGCCTGACCGAGCTGTCGATGGGCATGACGGATGACTTCGAGGTGGCGGTGGAGGAGGGGGCCACGATGGTGCGCATCGGCCGGGCCATCTTCGGGCCGCGACCGGCGAGCGGCGTGGGATAAGGGGTCCACCGGCGCCCAGGCGTGACGACGGGGCGCCCGGGCAAACGGCCCGGGCGTTGCACGTGGGAGGCATATGCGGCTGACGGTCATTGGCGGCGGGTTCATGGGTGAGGCGATCGTCGACCAGGCGATCACGCGCGGCATCGCCCAGCCGGACGAGGTCCACGTGTGCGAGATCCACGCCGCACGGCGGGAGTACCTCGCCAGCCGGTACAAGGTCACGGCTAGCGACGGGTACCACCCCGTGCACGAGCGCGTCGATGCACTGGTGCTGGCCGTGAAACCGCAAGACTTCCCGGCGGTGGCCGCCCGGCTCCGCCATCACATCGCCCCGGAGCAGCTCATCGTCTCCATTATGGCGGGCGTGCGCATGCAGCACATCGGCGACGCCCTCCTCCGCCACCACGTGGTGCGGGTGATGCCCAACCTGGCCGCGGTGGTGGGCGAGGCCTTCAGCATCTGGACGGCCACCGAAGAGGTCACGGATGAGCAGCGCGAAACGGTGCGCAGGCTGCTGCAGACCTGGGGCCGGGAGATGTACACCACGGACGAGAAGCTGCTCGACATCGCCACCGCCGTCTCCGGCAGCGGCCCCGGATATGTCATGCTGTTACTGGAGGCCTTGATCGACGGCGCCGTGCACATCGGCCTGCGACGGGACGTGGCCACGGACATGGTGGTGCAGACGGTACTGGGCGCCACGCGCTGGGTGCAAGCCACCGGCCGTCACCCGGCCGAGCTCCGCGGGCAGGTGGCCTCCGCCGGCGGCACCACCGTGGAAGGGCTGCTGGCGCTGGAGCGACGCGCGGTACGGGCGGCGATCATCGAGGCGGTGATCGCCGGTTACGAGAAGAGCCGCGCCCTGGGCGGCTGACGGGCCGCCGGCGGGCTCGCGGCCGGCTGCAATGACAAGGACACAGGTTCGACAATGGCTGCATTCTTCACCAACTTCCTGGTGGTGCTCATCACCATTCTTCAGATCGCCATCATTGGGCGGGCGCTCATCTCCTGGTTCCCGGTGGACCCGGCCAACCCGCTCGTGCGGGTGCTGACCGAGATCACCGAGCCGGTGCTGGCGCCGTTGCGCCGGGTGATCCCGCGCTTCGGCATGATCGACCTCACGCCGATGGTGGCGATCATCGTGCTGTCCATCGCCCAGCAGGCGCTGCTCAGCGGTTGACCGCGCGGGGCGGGGTGGGCGGTGGCAACCGCAGCCGCCGCCACACCTCCGCCTCGTCCAGATCGTCCACCTCCACGGTCTTGTCCCGGCCGGCGGCGCCGGAAACAATGCGCACCGCACCCCGCGGCACCCCCAGGGTCCGCGCCAGCAGGCGAACCAGCGCCTCGTTGGCCGCCCCGGCCACGGGCGGCGCCGCCACGCGCACGCGCAACACCCCCTCGTGCACTCCCTCCAGCGCGTCACGGCCGGCGCGCGGCGTCACGCGCACCCGGAACCGAGCCATATGCCCTCCTGGCGCGGGTAGCCGCGCCGATGCTAGCCTTGGATGCAGCCACCGTCAACCGGATCGCTAGAACAATTGTTTCTATCAAGCCGCGGTGCTATGATGAGCTGGTCGAGACGAGGGGCAGGAGCGGGGTGACGCCCGTTAGGAAGGGACCGAGAGCGGCGACATGGCAGCAGACGACCGGGCGAAGGCACTGGAACTGGCCATTGGGCAGATCGAGAAGCAGTTCGGCCGCGGGGCGATCATGAAGCTGGGCGAGGCCTCGGCGCGGCTGGCGGTGGAGGGCATCCCCACCGGTTCGCCGGCGCTGGACATCGCCCTGGGGGTGGGCGGCGTGCCGCGCGGCCGGGTGATCGAGATCTACGGTCCAGAATCGGCGGGCAAGTCCACGCTGGCGTTGTCGATCATCGCCCAGGCGCAGGCGGCGGGCGGCATGGCGGCCTATATCGACGTTGAGCACGCGCTTGACCCGGTGTACGCCGAGGGGCTGGGCGTCAAGGTCAGCGAGCTCTTGGTGTCGCAGCCGGACACCGGCGAGCAGGCGCTGGAGATCGCCGAGGCGCTGGTGCGCTCCAACGCCGTCGATGTGGTGGTGATCGACTCCGTGGCGGCGCTGGTGCCGCGGGCGGAGATCGAGGGCGAGATGGGCGACGCGCACGTGGGCCTGCAGGCGCGGCTCATGTCGCAGGCGCTGCGCAAGCTCACCGGCGCTATCTCCCGCTCGCGAGCGGCGGTGATCTTCATCAACCAGCTGCGCGAGAAGGTGGGCGTGGTGTTCGGCAACCCGGAGGTGACGCCGGGTGGCCGCGCGCTCAAGTTCTACGCCTCGGTGCGCATCGAGCTCCGGCGGGTGGAGACGATCAAGCAAGGGACGCAGCCGGTCGGCTCCCGCGTGCGCGCCAAGATCGTCAAGAACAAGGTGGCACCGCCCTTCCGCCAAGCCGAATTCGACATCATGGTGGCCGGCAAGCACCTCGGCATCTCCCGCGAGGGCGACCTCATCGACCTAGGCGTGGAGGCCGGCATTATCAAGAAGGTCGGCGCCTTCTTTTCCTACGGCGACGTGCGGCTCGGCCAGGGGCGCGAAAACGCCAAGGAGTTTTTGCGCCAGAACCCCGAGCTGGCCCACGAGCTCGAGCGCCAGATCCGCGCCGCCGCTGGCGCCACCTCCGTCGCCAAGGCCGTCGCCGTGCCGACAGGCGTGGAGGACGAGGAGGAAGAACCCGCCTTCGAGTAACACCCCATCGCCGCCGCCACACCCCTCCCGGTGGCCGGGAGGGGTGTGGCGTTTGCCGGGCTGGGAGACGCAACCATGACCCGTCAGCCGTCCGGCCGGCGTGCCCGCCGCGCCTCGCTTTCGGACCCCGCCGCGCTCCGGCCCGAGGGCGGCGTGGTCAGCGCGATCACGCCGCTGCGGCGCGGTCGGTATCGGGTCGAGATCGAGGGCGAGCCGGCCCTCACCCTCACCGCCGAGACGCTGGCGGCCAGCGGGCTACAGGTGGGCGGGCCGATCTCGGCCGATCAGCTTCGGAACCTGGCCGCGGAGGACGCCCGCCGGCAGGCGCTGGACGCGGCCTTGCGCCTGCTCGGCCACCGTCCGCGCGCCGAACAGGAGCTGCGTGAGCGGCTCACGCGGCGGGGCTTCCCCGCGGAGGTGGTGGCGGCCACACTGGCGCGCCTACGCGACTACGGGTACGTGGACGACGCCGCCTTCGCCCGCGCGTGGGTGGAGAGCCGCACCGGCGCGGCGGCGCGCGGCCGCCGCCTGCTCTTGCACGAGCTGCGCGCCAAAGGGGTGGACCCGGAGATAGCGGCCCGCACGCTGGCAGAGGTCCCCGATGAGCTGGAGGTCGCCCGCGCCCTGGCGGAGAAGAAGGCACGCACCCTGCGCGGCCTGGACGCCCCCACCTTTCGCCGGCGGCTGGGCACCTACCTGCACCGGCGCGGGTTCACCACCGAGGTGATCACCAGCGTGGTGCGCCAGCTCGTGCGCCGGGAGGGGGGCGACGACGGCCAGCCGTGAGCGCCGTCTGGAGCTTCACACGAGAACATATCGTCTGCGTTCGATTCATAACATATAGTGTTCGTACACAATCTTGTTGACACCGCTACCGCAATAAACCTATGATGACGCTGGTAGCCTGACCCAACGGCGCCACATGAACAACGCGAGAGTGAGAACGAGCCATGTTTCTTGGGCTGATCATCGGCATGGTGATCGGCGCTGTGGCGGTTGGGGCACTTGCTACCGTCGTCCTCCTTTCTCGACGGGCCGTCCACCGGGGGCAGTTGGCAGCGGCCCAAGCGGAAGCGGCGCGGGTGCTCGCGGAAGCGGAGACCCGACAGAAGGAGCTGTTGCTCGAGGCCAAGGAAGAGGCGATCCGGCTCCGCCAACAGGTCGAACGCGAGCTGTCCGAGCGCCGGGCGGAGATCGCGCGGCAAGAACGGCGGCTGGCGCAGCGGGAGGAGAACCTCGACCGGAAGTCGGAGGCCTTCGAGCGGCGCGAACGGGCGTTGAGCGCGCGCGAGGCCGAACTGGACAGAGCGCGGGCGGAGGTCGAGGAGCTCCGACAGCACCGCATCCGGGAGATCGAGCGGCTGGCCGAGCTCTCGCGCGCGGAGGCGCGCGAGATCCTGATGGCCGAGGTGGAGCGCGAGGCACGGGAGGATGCCAACCGGCGCCTGCGCGCCATCGAGGCGGAGACCAAGGAGATCGCCGACCGCCGGGCGCGCGAGATCCTCGCCACGGCTATCCAGCGCGTGGCCACGGATGTGGTCGCTGAGACGACGGTAACGGTTGTCCCCATCCCCAGCGACGACATGAAGGGTCGCATCATCGGGCGCGAGGGGCGTAACATCCGTGCCCTCGAGCACCTGACCGGTTGCGACCTGATCATCGACGACACCCCGGATGCCGTCACCCTGTCCGGGTTTGACCCGGTGCGCCGGGAGGTCGCGCGCGTGGCCCTCACCCGTCTCATCCAGGACGGGCGCATCCACCCCACCCGCATCGAGGAGATGGTGGAGCGGGCACGGCGCGAGGTGGAGCAATCGCTGCGCGAGGCGGGCGAGGCGGCGGCCCTGGAGGCCGGTTGCCCCGGCCTGCACCCGGAGCTGCTCAAGATCTTTGGCCGCCTCAAGTACCGCACCAGCTACGGGCAGAACCAGCTCCGGCATGCGGTGGAGACCGCCCACCTGGGCGCCATCATCGCCTATGAGCTGGGCGCCGACGTGGAAGTGGTGCGGCGCGGTTGCCTGCTGCACGACCTCGGCAAGGCCGTGGACCACGAGGTGGAGGGCACGCACGCCCGCATCGGCGCCGAGATCGCGCGCCGCTACGGCCTGCCTGAGGCGGTGGTGCACTGCATCGAGGCGCACCACGAGGAGGTGGAGCCGTCCACCGTGGAGGCGGTGATCACGATCATCGCCGACGCGCTGAGCGGCAGCCGCCCCGGGGCGCGGCGCGAGTCGCTGGAGCGCTACATCCAGCGGCTGGAAGCGCTGGAAGCCGTGGCCAACAGCTTCCCCGGCGTGGAGAAGAGCTTCGCCATCCAGGCCGGGCGCGAGGTGCGCATCATCGTGCGCCCCGAGGAGATCGACGACCTGGGTGCCATGCGCCTGGCGCGGGACATCAGCAAGAAGATCGAGGAGACCCTCGAGTATCCCGGCCAGATCAAGGTCACCGTCGTGCGCGAGACGCGCGCGGTGGAATACGCCAAGTAAGCGATTCACGCGGGGCGATGGGCGACCGGTTTCGCCGCCCATCGCCCGTTGCTGTCCGGCACGGAGGCGATCGTGCGCGCCAAGGGCGATTTTCACCTGCACAGCACTCATTCCGACGGACGTCGCACGCCAGCCGAGCTGGCGGCCATCGCCCACCGCAACGGCCTGCGGGTGATCGCCCTCACCGACCACGACACCGTGAACGGCCTGTCGGAGATGCGCGCGGCGCTGCGCGCCTATCCGGAGATCACGCTGGTGCCCGGCGTGGAGCTGAGCACGGACCTGCCCGGCACCGAGGTGCACATCCTCGGCTACTGGGTGGACGAGCACGACCCCCAGTTCCAGGCGGCGCTGGCCCGCTTCCGCGAGGGGCGGGTCGGCCGCGGCCGCGCCATGGTGAACAAGCTCACCGCCCTGGGCTTCCCCCTTTCCTGGGAACGCGTGCAGGAGATCGCGGGCGACGCCTCCATCGGCCGGCCGCACATCGCTCAAGCCATGGTCGAGGCCGGCTACGTGGCCTCCACCGATGAGGCATTCGACCGGTTTCTCGGGCGGAACGGTCCGGCGTACGTGGAGCGGGAAAAGCTAAGCCCGGCTGAGGCGATCAAGCTGATCCGCGACGCGGGCGGCGTGCCGGTGGTGGCACATCCCACCTATATCGCCAACATGGAGCAGGAGGTTGCTGCCCTGGTGCCGCACGGCCTCATGGGCATGGAGGTCTACTACCGGCGCTACACACCGGAGCAAATCGCCGCGCTGCGAGCGTTGGCCGATCGGCTGGGCCTCTTCCCCCTGGGTGGGAGCGACTACCACGCCATGGAGCGGGAGGAGGAGACGGAGCCGGGCGACATCCCGCTCCCGGATGAGGTAGTGGACGCATTCATGGCGTTGGGCCGGGGACGGCCCGGGTACGAGCCCTTGCGCGGACAGGGAAGACCCTGACACGAGGAGACGCACATGCCGTGGGACGCCCGCCGCATCCTCGCCACCCTGCCTCACCGCTATCCCTTCCTGCTGGTGGACCGCATCCTGGAGGTCACCGATACCGGCGCGGTAGGGCTCAAGCATGTGTCCTTCAACGAGTGGTTCTTTCAGGGCCACTTCCCGGGGCACCCGATCATGCCCGGGGTGCTGATCATCGAGGCGCTGGCGCAGGTAGGCGCGGTGGCGCTGCTCAGCCGGCCGGAGCATGAGGGCAAGATCCCCTTCTTTGCCGGCATCGACGGTGCCCGCTTCCGGCGGCCGGTCGCGCCTGGCGACACCCTGCGCCTAGAGGTCGAACTCACGCACCTGCGCGGCAGCGTGGGCAAAGGCAAGGGACGGGCGCTGGTGGACGGCCAGGTGGCCGCCGAAGCGGAGCTGCTGTTCGCGCTGAGCCAGCCGGAGGCCGGTCACTGAGCGGCGGTCACCGGCCCACGGCTCAGCCCACGACCACCCATAGCACCAGCAGCAAGGCGATGATGATCGCGGTGAGCAAGGCGATGCGTCGTAGCTCGCCCGCCACGTAGCCATAATCGGTCATGGTGATCTTGGTGGTGGCCGGTGCGGCGGGTGCCGGCGTTGGGGGCTCTGCGCGTACCGATGCGGCCGGAGTGGTGGCCAGCACGGGGGACGTGGTTGCCGTCGAAGCCACCTCGCGATGCCTCCTAGCGGCGCGGGAGCGGGCAGGGCGCGTGCGTCTGGCCACGTGAGACTCCGTGGGGAAGGTGCGGATCGAAGGCTCTGCATGGAGTATAGGGGGCTAGGCGCGTGGCGGTCCAGTCGCGTTGACAGGGGCGCAGGCGGCCGTCTAGAATTGAAGCGTCGGCGCGTGAGCGTCGGCGCCCGGCCCCGTGGTGTAGCGGTCTAACATGCCACCCTGTCACGGTGGAGATCGTGGGTTCGAATCCCATCGGGGTCGCCAATTCGCACTCCCACCGCCCCTGAGCCAGAGCGCCGGGGGCGGTTTTTCGTTCCCGGCGACTTCCCGGCGACGGCCGAAGGCGGCGTTTTCGGGCATGTGTTCGCCGGGTCGCTTCGCCACCGCCGGCCTGGTCTCGCTTTCTCCCACGTTCTCCCGCTTCCTCCCGCTTGCGCACCGTTTCTCCCGCTTTCGCTTGCGGTCTCCGCTTCCGTCCGCCGTTCGTCCGCCTTCCCCTCGGGGTCCCGCCCCCGGCCCCCTCGGGCGGTTGTCGCACCGGGGCCCGAAGGGGCCGGGCCATTCTGTGGTCAATTCTGTGGTCAGCCCCGGGGCGAGCCATTCTGCCCATGGTGGCGGGGGGGGGTCAAGACCAGCCGGGGGCGAGCATGCTTTCCGTGATGTCGGAAATCCGGCGCCGTTACGGCCGGCCGCCGAGGGCCCGCACGGCACGGCGCTGGTCAACCCCCAGCTCGGCCATGACCAGCGCCACGTCGGCCACGGTCGGGACCGCCTGGGGGCGCAGGCGGCCGGTGTCGATGTAGGCCGTGATAAACCGCCGGCAGGTCCGGCAGACTGTGTCGTGCTGAGCGATCCGTCGCTTGTGGCACACCGGGCAGCGCATGAGCCATCCTCCCGATCTGGATGCCGCGCCGGCGCCGGAGCTGCGTCTGCGGTATCATGGACCAGGAAAGGAGCCGACTGAAAATGAGTTGGTTTAGCGACGAGTACCTCGCCTCGGTCGAGCGTGGGCGCAAGAAGCTCAAGCCGGAAGACCTCGAGGCCATCCAGTTCGAGATGGCGATGCCGAGCGCGTTCTACGAGAAGCCCGAGGCCGAGCGCGAGGCGTTGTGGCAGCGCTTCCTCGCGCTGCGGGATCAGATCGGAGCGGACGCCGCCGCGCTCGTGATTCGCTTCGAGTTGGCGAACGGCCAAACGTGACCGTGAGGGTGGGCGTGGGCGATCTCTTTGCCATTTGCCATGATGCGCTGCTGCTCCGGCGGCTTACGCCGAGGCCTCGGCGGCCGGTTCCTCGTCCTCCGGGTCCGGGTCCGGGTCCACGATGTGGGCCAGCGCCCGTGCCCCGACCGTCTGGGCGAGCCGTTTTGCGACCCAGCGGGTGAGGTCCAGGTCCTCGGCCAGGTGGGCAAGGCGCTGTTCCAGGTCGGCCAGGCGCTGGGCAAGGCGCCAGCACTCGGTCTGAAGCAGGCAGCAGCGGTCGCAGGTCTCGGTGGTCTTCATGGCGACTTCCTCCTAGCAGGCGGCCAGGGTGGGCCGGCGCCGGTCCGGCGTGCCGGGGCCACCGGCCTACTCGTGCGGGCGGCGGTTCCAGCGCGCCTCCAGCGCGGCACCCGCGACCGCCAGGGTGCGGAGTCGGCTCTCAAGCTAGGTCTCGGTGAGAGCGGTTCCGTGCGCTAGAGGGCGATGACCGCGTCCCGCCTGGTCAGGTCGAGCAGCTGCGGATGCACCTCCAATAGCCGCCGTGCTGGCCCAGCAGTGCCCGCTGGAGGGCGGTTCTGCGCCAGCGGGGGAAACAGCGCCCCCGCCTTGCCCTTCGTGCCCGCGCCGTCCCGCGTGCCGATGGCTACGTGTGCAGGCGGTAGAAGCGGTACAACGGGTGCTCGATCGGCAGGACCTCCACCTCGCGGAAGCCGGCCCCGACGGCGTAACGGCGCAGGGTGTCGGGCCGCATCACCGTCCCCGTGGCCGTCGAGGGCTGCTCGGCCATGCCCGCCGGCACGCAGCAGAGCACGCTCACGCCGTAGAAGAACCGCTCCATCTCATCGCCCGGGGCCGCAAAGCTGTCCGCCGTCCGCTCATCCATCACGATCACCGTCCTGCCGGGAGCGAGCAGGCGGCGCGCCGTCGCGAGCGCCTCCACCGGCCGCGACATGTCGTGTACGCACTCGAAGAAGGTGACGAGGTCATACTGGCCGGCCAACGACGGGTCGGCGGCGTCGCGGGCGTGGAAGGTCACGCGATCGGACACACCTGCCGCGGCGGCGTTCTGCCCGGCCATTTCGATGCTCGGCCCGTCCGCATCGAAGCCGTCCACCCGCACCCCTGGGTAGCCCCTGGCGATAGCGATGCCGGACCATCCGGCGCCGCAACCGATGTCAGCCACGCGCGCCGGCAGGGCAGCCTGGAGGCGGGCGTGCACGTCCGGGATGGCCGGCAGCCATTCGCTCGTGAGCAGCTGCAGGAAGGGCACCCGGTTGAAATCGGCCTGCGCCTCACGCGCTTCCGGGCCGAAGTCCGCCCACGCGATCCCACCGCCCTGCCGGTCGACCCGCGCCAGTTCGGGCAGCACGGCTGTCAGCGGCGCGATGAACCGGGTGAGCGGTTCCATGTAGCGGAGGCTGTCGCGATCCAGCAACACCTCGGCGTGGCCGGCCGGCAGGGAGTAGCGCCGGTCGGCCGGTGCGGCGCCTGGGTCATCCACCACGATGATGCCGGCCACGGCTTGCTGCTCCAGCCACTCGCGCGTGTAGCGCTCATGGGTGCCAGCCCGCTGTGCCAGCTCAGCCGACGTCGCCGGCCCGCCCTCGTTCAGGGCCCGGTAGAGGCCGAGCCGGTCGCCGAGGTGGTTGGTGATCGCCTCGAAGGCGTCGAGATACGTCTGGAAGAGCCGGCCCACGAATGCGTCGCGGCGCTCGGCCTCTGCTTGGCTGAGGGTCGGTGTGGTCCTCGTCATCTGTGCCCGCTCCTGGTGAATCGTGATGGGTGCATCTGCTTGCTCGACAACGCCCGCCGGGTGCGGGGTTGCCATGTACGGCCACCTGGCCGCCGTGTCGCTGCTACGGAGAGCTCGGCCGCCCCCTGCGCGCCTCGACGAAACACCCTGCAGGCAGGGGCCGCATCGCCAGAAATTCCCGATCTCAGCGACACCGAGGAGAAGCCAGGGGCATGATGCGATGGGAAGGATTACCTATGGCCAGGGGCCGGGCGATTACGCCAGGCCGTGGCGGACGGCGAAGGCGGTCGCAGCGGCGCGGTTGTCGGTGCCGGTCTTTATGAAGATGTTGGTGAGGTGGTTGGCAACGGTCTTCTCGCTCAGCACGAGCTGCTCGGCGATCTCGCGGTTGCTGTGGCCGGCGGCGACGAGGCGTAGCACCTCCACCTCGCGCTCGCTCAGCCCCGCCGGCAGCACGGGCCGGGACGGCGCGGACCGGGGGGCCGCCGGCGGCTCCACCCGCACGCGGGCGCGGCGCGCCTCTCCGGGCATGCCCAGCCGCTCGAAGGTCGCCAGCGCCTCGTGTAGCAGCGCGCCCGCCCGTTCGGCGCTGTCCCGCCCGCCCCGGCGCAGCTTAAGCACGGCCCGATCCGCGAGCACCCGCCCGAGCTCGAGGTCGATTCCCTGCTCGCGGGCGACGCGCTCGGCCTGATCGAGGTGCGCCCGCGCGGCCGGCCAGTCGCCCTGCAGCGTCTTGATGGCCCCGAGCAGGCGGTCGACGAGGTGGTCGTGAAACTGGCCACGGAAGGGCAGCAGCTGCGGGTAGCAGCACACCGCCCGACCGCGGTCACCGAGCAGCAGGGCGGTCGCCGCCAGGTAGCTCACCGCCTCTGCCACGGGCATGCTGGCCGGCGGGTGTGCGGACGCCAGCCCCTCCACTTCGTCCATGCAGGCCAGCGCCTCGGCGCGCTTGCCGCGGGCGGCCAGGGTGAGGGCCAGGCTGCCCAGGTACCAGACCAGCACACCCGGTCCCAGCGCCCGAAAGATGGTCACCGCCTCGCGGTACGCCTCCTCTGCCACCGCATCGTCGCCGCGCAGGTAGGCGGCGAGTCCACGCAGGTGCGCCAGGAAGCCCCGTGGCTCCGCGCTCGCCAGCCGTTCCATCGCCTTGTGTGCAAGCGTGTGGTACCGCTCCTGCGCCGCCCAGTCGGCCTCGAAGGTGGCCAGGGCGGCGAGCATGGCGTAGACGTGACGGAGCGCGTACGGGTCATGGGCGCGCTCCACGACCTCCATGCTTGCAGCCGTCACCTCATGCGCCCGCCGGAGGTTGCCTGTCCAGCAGTAGGCCATGACGAGATTGCCGCAGCACTCCCACACCTCGGTGGGGTCGTCGACTGCCGTGGCGAGCGCCAGGGCATGCTCCAGGAGCGGGATGCCGCCCGCGAGGTCGTTGCTGCGCATCATGAGGTTTCCGGCCGTACGGGTCGCCGCCGCCTCAAGCCGGCGGTCCCCGAGCCGCCGTGCCCGGTCGAGGGCGCGCCGGGCGTGCGCGATCCCGTCCGCGTACAGGCCCATGCTGCCGGCCAGCAGGGTGCCCAGGTCCACGAGCACCTGCACGGTGAGTCCGCCGCCACGGCCTGCCAGCAGTATCAGGGCGCGCTCGAAGGCGGCCCGCGCCGGGCCGTGCGCCTCCAGCCGCGCCAAAGCCCGCTCCAGCGCCGGGTTCTCGGCTGCCTCCCCTTCCCGGTACGCGCCCAGGATGAGCAGCGGCGCGTCCGGCTGATGGCGCACGATGTGCACGAGCAGGTCCAGCGTCGCCGTGTCCGCCCAGTGCAGGTCGTCCAGAATGAGGAGGAGGCCGGCGGGCGGCCCGTGGTCCGCGGCAGGCGCCGCCGTGCCGTGTTGCACACCCCTCCGCGCAAGCGCGGCCAGGAACACGGCGACAGCCTGGAACAGGCGCAGGCGCCCCTGCTCGGGCGGCAGGGGGTAGCTCTGCGGCAGGTCGCCGAGCCGCACCGCCAGCTCGGGGAAGACCATGGCCAGCACGGCGGCGCCCGCGCCGGCGTCCGCGCGCAGCTCATCGGCGGGTGCCGCAAGCAAGTAGCGGCCGAGCGCCTCCAGGAACGGCAGATAGGGCGGCATGCCCTCGGCGTCGGATGCGCCGCCGCGCAGGACGGCGATCCCGTGTGCTCCGGCGCGTTCGGCGGTCTCGTCCAGGAGGCGCGACTTGCCGCTGCCGGGCTCGCCAACGAGCAGGACGACCGCACATCGGCCACGGACCGCGGTCTCCAGATGTGCGCGGATCCGGGCCAGCTCGCGCTCGCGCCCGACGAGCGGTGTACGGCCGCTGACGGTCAGCATGGCCATCGCCCCATGGACCGTGCCTCTGGCCGACCAGACCATGGTACGGCACGATGGCCTACGACGCGATGGTCGGTAGCGCTGTGGAGCTTACCCGCGTGGTCCCCCGCTCCCTCGCGGCACGCATCGCCCGGAGGCCGCTGCCCCCCTCAGGGGGTTTACCCAGGCGCGTCCGCTGGCAACGCGAACGCCTCAGGCCAACGGGGTGCCGGGCGACGCTTCCCTGCCGCCGGTTCCCTTCACCCGTCGTGCCCGCGCCGCCTCGTGCTGTTCCTGGGTCGCCGGCCGAATGGGATGGCCCTGATTGCCGACCCGTTCGCCGTAGCCGGGCCCGATCGTCGTGAGGGTGAGCCGTGCCGCACGTGCCCGCGCGGTGATCGGCAGGGCGACGACGAGCACCCCATTCCGATAGGTAACGTTCGCCAGCTCGGCGTCAACCGCGGTCGGCAACTCCACCTCGCGGTGGTAGGGGCCAACGTGCCACTCTTCCGTCAGCACCTGCTTATCGCCCTTGAGTCTGGCGCGCAAATCCGCGTGCAGCACCGCACGCCCGTCGGCCACTTCAACGCGGATGTCCGCCGGCTCTGCCCCGGGCATCGGCGCGGCAATGGTGAGCCGCTCAGCGCTGCGATAGATCGTCACCGGCACATGCTGAGGTGTGATGTCTGCCTGCATCGATCATCCTCCCTGCCCGGTGTACACGGGACGTACCACCCGGCGCATGCCCAGAAAGAGGTAGGCCAAGGTCCACGGGTGTCAAGCGCCCCTGCGCGCAGCGCGTGCGCCCGTGGTGCGGTCCGGGACATGAGGACGCCGGCCATGCCCACCCCATCCGGCCGTTTGGGGAACCGTGTCCTGGCCCGCGACCGCCCCTGGGCAGCCCCAACCGGGACAGGCCGGCTCAGGCGCTGACGGTGGCCGGCTCGCCCAGGAAGGCCAGCAGCGCGGCGTTGACCTCCTGCGGGTACTCGATGGGCATGCCGTGACCGCCCCGCTCCAGCACCTGCAACCGCGCGCCGGGGATACGCTCCGCCATGGCGCGTGAGTAGGCGGGCGGGGTGAGGATGTCCTCCGCCCCCACCAGCACCAGCGTGGGCGCCGCGATGCCCCGAATCCGGTCGAGTGCATCCCCGAACAGGTGGCGGCGGCAGGCCTCCGCCTGGGCCGCGATGCCGGCGGGGGTAGCCGGGTACGGGTCGGCCAGCGTTTGCTGGAGCGCCATCTCTACCATCTCGGGGCGGGTCATGAAGGCGGGGGTGTATAGCCAGGGCATGGTGTTGAGGGCAAAGCCGGCGCGGTCCAGCGCACCGGCGTTGACGAGCTGGGAGGCCTGCTCCATGTACCGCAGCCAGGCGTCGGCGTAGGCGTGGGCACGGGCCAGCGAGGCGAGCAGCGCCAGCCGATTGACCTTCTGGGGATAGGCCAGCGCCAGCTCCTGGGCGATCATGCCGCCCATCGACCAGCCGATTACGTGCGCACGGGCGATGCCGAGGTGGTCGAGCAGGCCGGCGGCGTCGTCGGCCATCTGGCGGGTGGTGTACGGGCCAGGCGGCACGGCGCTGCGCCCTGCGCCCCGGTTATCGAACGTGATCACCTGGTATTTCTGAGCCAGGTCCGGAACCTGCATCATCCACAGCATGCTGTGCGCGGTGAAGCCCATGATCAGCAGCACCGGCTCCCCGCTGCCCTGCACCTCGTAGTAGAGGTCGATCCCGTTCACCTGTGCCATCGGCATGGTGCTCCTCCTCCCTCACCGCCCTCCGGACCGCGGAGGGCCACGATACCGCCCCTCACCCCCATCCCCTCTCCCGCTCGCGGGAGAGGGGATGGGGGTGAGGGCCCACGGCCCCGCGCTTCAGCCGGCGGTCCTCAGGGCGCCGCGCACATCCGGCGCGTCACCTCGAACAGCATCTGACACATCAGCCGCAGGCTGTCCAGGGGGATGCGCTCGTTGTGGCCGTGCACCGTCTTGGCCAGCTCCGGCGCGTGCAGGCCGCCGGAGAACCCGTAGGCGATCACCCCCCGATTGCGGAAGACGCGGCTGTCGGTAAAGCCCACCGTCATGCCGGGCACCACCACCCCGTCCTCCACGTGCTCCCGTACCACCCGCTCGATCACCGCGAACAGCTCGTTCTCGAACCCGTTCACCTCCGACCAGCCGGCGAACACCCGCTCCACCCGCACCCGCGGGTCGTCGATCACCCGCTCTAACTCGCGCTGGAAATCGTCGGGCCGCACGCCCGGCAGCAGGCGGCAGTCGAGGGTGGCCTCGGCGCGCGCCGGGATGACGTTGTGCTTGATGCCGGCAGTGGCGGTCGTGACGCTGATCGTGTTGGTGAGCTGAGCGCGGATGCGCGGGTCCTCCGCGGCCAAATGACGCAGCGCCGCCACGGTCGGCTCGCCCTGGAAGACGCCGGCACGCCGCAGCCGGACGAAATATTCTCCCAGCACGGGCGGCACGGTCAGGTCACGCTGCCAGGCCTGGATCCGGTGCAGGGCCCGCACCAGCCGCTCCAGGGCGTTGTCATCGTGCGGCACCGAGGCGTGGCCGGGCCGACCCTCGGCTACCAGGCGCAGCCACAGCGGCCCCTTCTCCGCAACGGCCACGGTAAACACCGGACGCTGCACGCCGAACAGCTCCGTCACCCCCCAGCCGCCCTCATTGATCACGTATTCCACATCGAGCGTGTCGGGATGGTGCGCCGCCAGCCACTCCACCCCGTAGCGGCCGCCCGCCTCTTCGTCTGCCATGGCGTAGTAGACCAGATCGCGCCTGAGGGGGATGCCCAGCCGCTTGATCAGGAGAACGGCCATGAGCTGGGCCACGCCCAGACTTTTGGTGTCCAGCGCGCCGCGGCCCCACAGGTACCCGTCTCGGATCACCCCGCCGAACGGGTCCTCCTCCCAGTACGCCCGCTCCACCGGCACCACGTCCGTGTGGTGCAGGAGCATGAACGGTCGGGCGCTGCCGTCCCCGGGAAGCACCGCGCGCAGCGAGACGCGGTCGTTGCCGGCGTCGTACAGCTCGTAGGCGATGCCCTCACGGCGCAGGATGGCGCCCAGGAAGTCACACGCCAGCCGCTCGCGTCCCGGCGGGTTGGACGTGTCGATGCGGATATAGCGGGCCAGCGTGTCGATCGCTTCCTCGTGCACCGCGTCCCAATCGACGGCCGGGGCAGCGGGCATCGTCTTCCTCCTCAGTTCGTTTCAGTTAGGGGAGCGTTCAGGGGCTGGGCCGCGCGCTCCGAGGCGGCCGGCGACGCGCCCTCGCCGGGCTGTTCCATCCCGCGCGCGGCCCGCACCTGCGCGGCGTGTTCGTGGTCGTGGGTGACGATGGCGCGAAGCAGCTGGCGCGGGGTCCAATCCGGCACGCCGCTGAGCAGGCCGGCCTGATCGAGCCGCTCCGGCGGCACGGCGCGGGCCAGGGCAAGCGTCTCCTCCCGCAGCCGCGCCCACACGGCCAAAAGGCGTGCCAAGGCCGCGGTGCGGTCCGGGGCCCCGGCGAGCCGGGGCGGGGCCGTGGCCTCGCACAGCTTGGCGATGTACCAGCGCTCGATATCGAGCAGATGGTAGGCGATCTCCCACGCGGACCACTCACCGTCCGCGGGCCGCCGGTCGAGCTCGGCCTCGGTGATGTGCGCGAACGCCGCCAGGACCGCGGCCCGGCTCGCCGCCGGCGCCAGCTGCACATCGTCGCTCATCGCATGATTCCTGTGACGGCTGGCCAGAGGGTACGCAACCAACGACAGAGGGGCAACCGGCTACTACGCAGATCAGCCCGGGGCGGCGTGCCGCGATGAGCACGATGAAAGTATGCAGCGCCGCCCTGGGCGCGATACGGTGATCCCGGGCCGCGGTTCCTGCGGCCGGCCATGCTCCCGCCAATGCTGAGGAGGTCCCCTGTGACCGCGACACCCAATCAGCGCATCACCCCAGAGGTACGGCAGGCCATCAGCGACTGCCTGGCCTGTTACAGCACCTGCACGGAGACGCTCGGCTACTGCGTGGAGAAAGGCGGGGTACTGGTGGCGCCGGAGCTGCTGCGGCGGTTGCGCGACTGCGCCGAGCTCTGCCGGGTGAGCGCCGACTTCATGCTGCGCGGCTCGGAGCTTGCACAGCGGCTCTGCGCGCTGAGCGCCGAGGCGGCGACGGCCTGCGCCCAGGCCTGCGCGGCCATTGCCGCCGACGCGCAGCTCCACGCCTGTCAGGATGCCTGCCTGCGCTGTGCCACCTCCTGCAAGAAGGTGACCATGCAGGACGAGACGGCCGTCGATTGGGACGATGTTGTGGCCGAGACCTACCCGGCCAGCGACCCGCCGGCCAAGATGGCGCGCGGCTGACCCACGGACGGAGCTGGAGGTCGGCCTGGCGGGTGGCAGCCGCCGGAGATGGCCGGCAGGAGGTAGATCTCGCTGTCCTCCTGTACGGCAAAGAGCAGGCCGGTGTCCACCAGGTTATCGTCGACCGAGATCGAGATCTCCGGTCGAATACGGCCGTCGGCGATGATGCGGGCGGCGATGCCGGGGCACTCGCGCTCCAGGTTGTCAAACACCTCACGCAGGTTTTTGCCCGTTACCCGCACCCGGTCGCGACCGCCGCAGTAGGAACGCAACAGCGAGGGAATGAACACCACCGGCATCGTCCGCTGGCTCCGGGTGACCCACCTCGATGGCCGTCTGCTGCCACCGTGACGTGCGGAGTGAGGAACGCGCGATGGCGCCACACACGCCGCGTTCCTCGCTCCTCGTCTCATTCCGACAGGCCGTGCAGCACCTCCACGATGCGCCGCGGCGAGATGGGCAGGTCGCGAAAGCGCACGCCCGTGGCCCGGTAGATGGCGTTGGCCACCGCCGCCAGGGGCGGGACGATCGACACCTCCCCCACCCCGCGCACGCCGTACGGGTGGCCGGGGTTGGGCACCTCCACGATGATCGTCTCGATCATGGGCAGGTCCAGCGCCGTCGGCATGCGGTAGTCGAGGAAGCTGGCGTTGACCATGCGGCCGGACTCGTCGTAGTAGTACTCCTCGTTCAGCGCCCAGCCGATGCCCTGCGCGGCGCCACCCTGCATCTGCCCCTCGACGTAGGCGGGATGGATGGCGGTGCCGGCGTCTTGGACCACCGTGTAGCGCAGGATCGTCACCTTGCCCGTCTCCGGGTCCACCTCCACGTCACAGATCTGGGTGCTGAAGGCGCCACCCTGGCCCGTGGGACTCACCGTGGCCCGGCCCACGATCGGCGCCCCCGTCTGCAGCACGCGGCGGCAGATCTCCTTGAAGCTCATGCGCTTGTCCGGGTCGCCCTTGTGCACGAGCGTGCCGTCCACGTAGTCGACGTTGTCGACCTCCGTCTCCCAGATCCTGGCCGCCCGCTCCTTGAGTTGGCGGATGATGTCCAGCGCCGCTTCATAGGCGGCGATGCCGCCGGCGTAGGTGGTGCGCGAGCCGCCCGTGACATCGGTGTAGCCGATGGAGTCGGTATCCACCACCTGCGGCTTGACGTCCTCCGCCGGGATGCCCAGCGTCTCGGCGAGCTGCATGGCGATCGATGTGCGCGTGCCGCCGATGTCCGTGGCGCCCTCGATCAGGCTCACCGTGCCGTCCGGGTTAAGGGTGGCGACCACGCTGGATTTGAGCCCTACGTTCATCCAGTAGCCGGAGGCCACGCCGCGGCCGCGGTTCGGCCCCTCCAACGGCGATTGGTAGTGGGGCGAGTTGAGCGCCGCCTGCACGCACTCCACGTTGCCGATCCGCCGGAACGGCTGGCCGGTGGATTGGCGCGTGCCCTCTTTAGAGGCGTTGAGCAGGCGGAACTGGAGCGGGTCGATGTTGAGCATCTCCGCCAGCTCGTCCACCACCTGCTCCATGGCGAAGGAGGCCGGCGGCGCGCCCGGCGCGCGGTAGGCGGCCACCCGCGGTTTGTTCACCACCACGTCGTAGCCGTCGATTTTGATCGCCGGGATGTCGTAGGGGGCGAAGATGCACAGCATGCCGGCGCCGATGGGGGACGAGCCGGGAAAGGCGCCAGATTCGTAGGCCATGTACGCCTCGGCGGCGGTGATGCGCCCCTCTTTGGTGGCACCCAGCTTCACGCGGATATACGTCCCGGAGGTGGGGCCGGTGCCCTCGAACACCTCGGCCCGGTCCATGGCGAGCTGCACCGGCCGGCCCGTCTTGCGCGAGAGCAGGGCGGCCACCGGCTCCAGATACACCGGGATCTTGCCGCCGAAGCCGCCGCCGATCTCCATGGGCACGACTTTGATCTTGGAGATCGGATGCTGCAGAATCTCGGCGCACTGCGCCCGCACCGGGAAGGCACCCTGGGTGCTGGTCCAGATGGTGACGTTGCCGTCCGCGTTCCACAGGGCGGTGGCGTTCTGGGGTTCGATGTAGCCCTGATGCACCATCTTGGTGGTAAACTCGCGCTCGATCACCACGTCGGCCGCCGCCCAGCCGGCGTCCATATCGCCCTGCTGGAACTGGTTGTGGCTGGCGATGTTGCTGGGCGGGGCGTTGGGGTCCACCTGCCCCAGCTCGCGCGTGCGCAGGTCCTCGTGCAGGATGGGCGCGTCCGGCCGCATGGCGTCGCGCACGTCCAACACCGGCGGCAGCACCTCGTACTCCACCTCGATCAGGCGGGCCGCCTCCTCGGCGACGTGGCGGTTGACCGCCGCCACCGCCGCCACGGCGTGGCCGCGGTAGAGCACCTTGTCGGACGCCAGCACGTTGTTGGCCAGGTGCCGCAGGTTGGCCGAGCCTTCGCCCAGCTCCTGCACCCGGTCCGCCACCGGCGGCAGGTCCTGAGCGGTGACCACGGCCTTCACCCCCGGCAGGGCCAGGGCCTTGGAGACGTCGATACGCTTGATGCGGGCGTGGGCGTGCGGCGAGCGCAGCACCTTGCCGTACAGCATCCCCGGCAGCTTCAGGTCCGCGCCGTACTTGGCCCGGCCAGTGACCTTATCCACCCCGTCGTGGCGAATGGGTCGGGTGCCAATCACCTTGTAGCGCGGTTTGCTCTCCTGCTCGACGACCATCCTCGCTCCTCCCACACCGTCCCTACCGGCCGCCACGGTCTTAGCTCGCGGCGGCACCCTGCATCCGCTCCGCCGCCCGCAGCACCGCGCGCACGATCTTGTCGTAGCCGGTGCAGCGGCAGAGGTTGCCCGCCAGCCAATGCCGGACCTGCCCCTCGGTGGGATGGGGGTTGCGGTCCAACAGCGCCTTGGCCGCCACGATGAACCCCGGCGTGCACACCCCGCACTGCAACGCCGCCTCCTCCAGAAATGCCTGCTGCAGGGGGTGCAGCTGGGCGTCCGGTCCGCCGATACCCTCGATGGTGGTGATCTCCCGGCCCTGCACCTCGACCGCCAGCACGCAGCAGGCGTTCACCACCCGTCCGTCCAGGAACACGCTGCAGGCACCGCAGTTGCCGTTGTTGCACCCCTCCTTGGCCCCCGTCAGCTCCAGCTCTTCGCGCAGCACCTCCAGCAGGCTCTGGCGCGGCTCACACAGAAAATCGACGTCTTCTCCGTTGATACGTGCCTGCACGTGCACACGTGCCGCCATCTCAGCTCTCCCTCGCGCGGGCAATCGCCCCTTCCAGGGCCCGTCGGACCAGCACCCCGGCCAGGTGCCGGCGCTGGGCGGCCGAGCCACGCATGTCCGTGATCGGCCGCGTGGCGGCCCGCACCGCCTCGATGGCCGGCTCCCATGCCTCCGGCTCCAGCGGCGCCCCTGCCAGCACCCGCCCCGCATCTTCGACGAGGAGCGGGGTCGGTGCGACGGCGCCCACGGCGACGCGCGCGTGGGCGATGCGCCGCCGCGTCTCATCCAGCGTCACCGCCACCGCCGCGTTCGCCACCGCGATGTCCATCTCGTTGCGCGGGATGAAGCGCAAAAAGCGCGCCCCCGAGCGCGGTGCCGGCGGTGGGATCTCAATCCACACCAATAGCTCCCCGGGCGCCAACACCGTGCGGCCCGGCCCGGTGCAGAACTGCTCCACCGGCACGGTGCGCTCACCACCGGGACCGGCGATGTGGCAGACGGCCCCCAGCACGATGAGCGTGGGAATGGAGTCGGCCGCCGGGGAGGCGTTGCACAGGTTGCCGCCGATGCTGGCCCGGTTCTGGATCTGGATGCCGCCGATGAGGGCGGCAGAATCGACCAGCGCCGGGTAGAGCCGCTGCACCTGGGGGTCTTCGTAGATCCGGTAGCAGGGTACCGCCGCGCCCAGATGGAGCCCGCGCTGGGGGTCGTAAGACAGCTCCATCAGTTCCGGGATGCGTTTGACGTCCACCATCAGGCTGACGTCGCGCCGGTACTCGCGCGCCATCACGATGAGGTCCGTGCCGCCCGCCAGCGGTCGAGCGGTCTCGCCACCCCGCTGCAGCAGCGTAACCGCCTCCGCCACGCTGGTGGGCGCCGCGTACTCGATCGCCCGCACCCTCCTTCCTCCTCTTGCTCTTGTCCTTGGGCGCTTGTTTTGTGAATTGCGGATTGACCGCCCGCGCGTGGCCGCCACGCCCAGCGACGCGATTATCGCATGGCGTTCAACAAGGGGCGAGGCGGCCGTTTCCGCAAGCGTTGCACGTTCCGCCGAGCGTGGCCGTCACCCGGTCTGCCGCCTACACGGACGGGCGCTCCGGCCCGCGCGCCAGGCGGCGGCGCAGGGCCACCCCTCGGTCGAAGGCGGGGCGGTACGCGGCCGGGACACGCTCCCGGATCGGCGCCGGGTCCGCTACCTGGCCCAGGTCGAAGCCCAGCCGCAAGAGCCGCTCCACGGCCTCCGTCTGTTTAACACCGCACCATCCCGGGGGCCCCATCGGCTCGATCCTCACCCCCTCGCCGAAGTCCAGCTCGGCGAGCACGGCGGGGTCGGCCGGGAAGCGCACCGTCAGTTCGGCACCCATCCGGTGGGTGGGCCGTTCGTGCACCGTCAGGCCGGGATGAGGGGTGATCAGGCTTCTGCCGGTCAGGATTCGGTACCGCTGGGCAAAGGCGGCGTAATCGCGCCCCGCCACCACGGCCGCGATCTCGCAGCCTGCGGCCAGGTAACCCACGGTAAAGGAGAAGGACGCCTCCCCGCCGCGTTTGGCCTTGCCCCTGGCCCCCCGGCTCCAGCCGGGGTCCCGCCCCGGTATGTCCGGGGGAGGCATGGCCGGGGTGCGCGGTGCAGCGCCGGGGCGCGACGTCGGGGCCTTAACGTCGCGCGCGGCCTGGAGCGCCTGCCACTGCGCCCACAGCCCCTGCGCGGGCAGCGTCATCTCCAGGCCCTGCTCGTAGCGGATGCGCACCATCCCACCGGCGATGGCCAGCACCTCGTAGACGCCGGCGCGGCTCGCGTACCGCTCGCCAACGACAAAGCCCGGTTCGGTGTCCAACACGCGTGCCCCCATAACCTCCCACCTACCGGCCGTGTCCGACGGCCGGCTCGCGTGAGCTTATCCGAGTTTATCCTATCGCGGTCCGCACTCCTCGCCCCGTACTTCTCATTGGGGCCGCTACCCCGGCCGCACGCGCCACATCCATGTCACGGTGCAGCGGCCGGGCGGCCCCGTCCTTACGACACAGCTCTACGTACCGGATCGACGGCATCTTTCACCCGGCCCGGGCGCCGGGGCGTCCCTCGCCCTACGGCAGGGTCTCCAGAAGAGCACGCGGATTGGCGATAGCCTTGAGCGTGGTGGTGCGAAAGTCCCCACCGGCGGCCAGCGACAAGACGAGCCTGGTGTACGTGTCGTCGTCTGGCGCCTCGCAGATCGCCACGGCGTCGTACGGCCCCATGACGAGGTAGACGTCCGGCACGCTGCCTCCCGCCGCCTCAAACGCCGCTCGGATGCGATCGACCAGCTGCGGTGCCGCCTTGATATGGCGGATCCCTTGATCGGTGAGGTTGATCAACGCGATGTACGTCGGCATGGCCCAGCCTCCCGCTCCGGGGTTGTGCCCTCATCCTGGGGGCGAGAGCGGTCTCTGTCCATTCGGATCTGTCCGGCCAAGCGCAGGCTCGCTGTGGGAGCAGCATCTGCACGGCCGCGCGACGATCGTTGGCGGCCGCTGTGACGATCCCGGTGCGGGGACACCGCCGGCGGCCTCGGCCGGCCGCTGACAAACCTGCTGTTACCCGACAGCGCACATGCCTTTGCCTGACAGACAGGGACGGCACGCAGAACCTAGGCTGCCGGGCAGGGGCGGCCTCGGCAGTGCGCCGATCCGAGTGACAGTGGCATTGGGAGGGCGCATGACACACGTGCGAGTCGGCGTCTGGCGCGCGGTCTGGATCCTGCCGCGCGCGCGGTGGGCACGCTGGCGTGAAACCCTGCTGGCCGCGGCGCTGCTCGCCCCTTCGCTGGTGTTGCTCGGGCTGTTCACCTTCTACCCCTTGCTTCGCTCGGCCTACCTCGCTCTTTACCGGACCGACCCGTTCGGCCAGGCCAGCACGTTCGTCGGCCTGGCCCAGTACTGGGACGAGCTACGCTCACCCGCGTTCCGCAACAGCCTGCTGGTCACAGCCCTGTTCGCGCTGTACACCGTGCCCAGCGGCCTGGGGCTCGGGTTGGTGCTGGCGCTGCTCGGTAACCAGCGCCTGCGCGGCATCGGGGTGTTCCGCACGATCTTCTCCTCCACCATCGCGTCGTCCGTAGCGGTCGCGTCTGTGATGTGGCTGACGTTGCTCCACCCGACCATCGGCGTGATCAACTACGCCCTCCGCGAGCTGGGCGGACGGCCGATCACGTGGCTGAACGACCCGCGCTGGGCGCTGGTCGCGGTCTCCCTCACCACGATCTGGCTCAACCTTGGCTTTACCTTCATCGTCATCATCGCGGGATTGCAGGCCGTCCCGGAGGAGCTGTACGAGAGCGCGCGCGTGGACGGCGCCGGGCCGTTCGCCTGCTTCCGCCATATCACCCTGCCGATGCTCTCGCCAACGCTGTTCTTTGCGACCGTCGTGCTCACCATCATCGCCTTCGAGTCCTTCGGGCAGATTGACATGCTCACCCAGGGCGGGCCGCTCGATCGCACGAACGTGCTCGTGTACTCCATCTATTCCGAGGCGTTCCGCCACTTCAACCAGGGTGTTGCTGCCACGCGGGCGGTGATCTTGTTTCTAATTGTTCTGGTTCTGTCCCTTATCCAGTTTCGTTTTCTGGAAAAAAGGACGTTCTATGGCTATATTGGCGAATAGTACAGCGATTTTAAGATCTCATCGGCACCTGAGCGCGCGGCGCGTTCTCGACCGAGCGTTGCGCTACGCCTTGCTGGTTGTTGCCGCGCTGGTGGTGCTCACCCCCGTATATTTGACGGTGGTGAACTCACTGCAGCCAACCGCGCGGTTGTTCACCTATCCGCCCAAATTGATCGTGACGGAGCCGCAGTGGGACACCTACCGCCGCGCCTTCGAGCAGGCCTCGCTGGGCCGGTACCTGTTCAACAGCCTGCTCGTCACCACCCTGATCACCACCGGGCAGGTGGTGACCTCGGTGCTGGCCGCGTACGCCTTCGCCTTTTTGCGCTTCCCGCTGCGCAACGCCCTGTTCTTACTGTTCATGTCGTCGCTGATGGTGCCATCCGAGGTGACGATCGTCGTCAACTATGAGACGGTCGCCTTCCTGGGCTGGCTCGATTCCTATCAGGGGCTGGTGGTGCCCGCGCTGGCCACCGCGTTCGGCACCTTCCTGCTGCGGCAGGCGTTTCTCACGGTGCCGCGCGAGCTGCAGGAGGCGGCGTGGATCGACGGCTGCGGCCATCTGGGCTTCATGGTGCGCATCCTGGTGCCGGTCTCACGGCCGGCGATCGCCGCGCTGGCGGTGTTCTCGTTCTTGATGGCTTGGAATCAGTACCTGTGGCCCCTGCTCATCACCAACGAGGATCGCTACCGTACGGTCCAGATCGGGCTGAAGATGCTCGTCTCGCACAACTTCGACGAGTTCAACGTGGTCATGGCCGGCACGGTGATCGCCGCGGTGCCGATGTTTGTCTTGCTGGTGCTGTTCCAGCAGTACCTCGTGCGCAGCCTCACCGCGGGTGCGGTCAAGGGCTAGACTAGAAAGGAAGGGCAGGATGGTCGGTGCCGTCCGCCTCGGCAGACGTCGATTGTTGACCCTGTTCCTCGCCGCCCCCGCCCTGGCTGCCTGCGGGGACAAACGGGCGGAGCGCGGCCCCGGCCCGGCGGGGCAGGCAGCCTGCCCGTCTGGTCTGCTTGCCGGTCGGGCCGGGCCGGTGGAGATCACCTTCTGGCACTCCATGACCGCCGCCGCGGAGGAGACCCTGACGCGCCTGGTCAACCAGTTCAACGCCGCGCAGGATCGGGTACGGGTCAGGGCCGTCTTTCAGGGCAGCTACGCCGACCTGCGCAACAAGTACCTCACCGCCCTCCGCGGCGGTGAGCTGCCGGACCTTGCTCAGATCGAGGACACCGCGACCCAGGTGCTGATCGACAGCGGCAGCGTGGTCGCCGCGCAGGACTGCATCGACGCCGAGCACTACAGCCTGGCCGATCACATCGAGCGGGTGGTGGCGTACTGGACGGTGCGCGGCAAGCTCTGGCCGATGCCCTTCAACGTCTCGGCCCCCGTCCTGTACTACAACAAGACCGCCTTCCGCCGCGCCGGCCTCAACCCCGACCGGCCGCCGGTCACCCTGGAGGAGGTGCGGGAGGCGTCGCAGCGGATCGTGGCCGCCGGCGCGGCTCGGCACGGGATGGCGGTGGACCTCAGCTTTGCCTACCTGGAGCATTGGTTCGGCATGGCCGGCGAGCCGTTCGTGGACCAGAACAACGGCCGCGATGCGCGGGCCACCCGCGTCCTGTTCAACAACGACCTGGGCCGACGCTGCTTCACCTGGCTGAAGCAGATGGTCGACGAGCGGCTGGCCGTCAACGTCGGACGGAACATCTCCGGTATCGATGACCTGCTGGCGGTGGCGACCGGCGACGCGGCCATGACGGTCGGCACCTCGGCGGCGCTGCGCGCGGTGCTGAGCACGCTGGAGAGCGGCCAGTTCCCGGACATCGCGCCCGGTGTGGGACCGATGCCGGGACCGCGCGGGCCGGGCGGGGTGCTGGTGGGCGGCGCCGCGCTGTGGATCGTGGCCCGGTCGGCGCCGGAGAAGCAGGAAGCGGCGCGGATGTTCGCCCGCTGGCTGAACGAGCCAGAGCAGCAGGCGACGTGGCATGCCGGCAGCGGCTATATCCCGCTGCGCAAGTCCGCCGTTCAGCTTCCCGCCGTGCAAGCGCTGTGGGCGCAGCAACCCGCCTTCCGTGTGGCGTACGACCAGCTCCTGGCCGGAAAGAGCGATGCCGCCAGCGCCGGCCCGGTGCTGGGCGCTTACGCCGAGGTGCGCGAGGCGATCACTCGGGCGGAAGAACGCATGTGGCTCCAGGGCGTCGCACCGGAGGTGGCCCTGCGGGAGGCCGAGCAGCAGGCCAACCAGGCGATCCAGGACTATAACCGCCGCGTGCGCCCGTGACCGTGTCGGCCGTCGCGCCGGCCGCTGCCCTCACCCCCTTCCCCCCTCTCCCTCTGACGCAGGCGAGGGGGGTGACGGGGGCCGGCAACACGGCTTGGTGACGGGAAGCTCCCCTCGCCCGCGTGCGGGAGAGGCCCGGCCCCTGGCCTTGCCGGGGCGGGCCGGAGTCAGCCCCGGCCTTGCCGCCCCGGCGAGCCGGCCCGGCGGAGCACGAGCCCCGTGCCTATGGCTGGGGGGTGACGGGGGCCGGGGGGCCGGGGGTGAGGGCCGGCACTGGCACGCCAGACGTCGACGCGCACCGCGGCAAGCTGCCTGGCCTCCAACCGACGCGACACCTCCCGCGCCGCCTCCACCACCGGCCCGGCCAGCAGCCGCAGCCGGTCCAGCGGCAGACGGGCGGCGGGTCCGACGATCGTGACCGCGCCGATCACGGCGCCGGTGCCGTCGCGGATCGGTGCGCCCACGCAGCGCAGGCCCTCGTGCAGCTCATCGAGGTCCAGCGCGTAGCCCTGACTACGCACGTCGCGGAGATGGGCGCGCAGGTCCTTGGGGTTGACGAGGGTGTGGCGCGTGCGCGGTTGCAGGCCGTGGGCGATCACCCGCTCCGTCAGCTCCGGGCCGCGGAAGGCGAGGATCACCTTGCCGCCGGCGGTGCAGTACAGCGGCAGCCGCTCACCGAGGTAGGAGTGGAGGCGGTCTTCGTGCGCCCCTTCCACCTTGGTGGCGCGCACCACTTCCAGGTCGTCCAGGATGCCCAGGTGGACGCTCTCCCCGCTGAGCCGCACCAGCGTGCGCAGGATGGGCTCCACCGTCTCGCTCAACTCCAGCTGGGTCTGCACCAGCCCGCCCAGCTCCAGCAGGCGGATGCCGAGCCGGTACCGCCCGCTCTGCGGGTCCTTCTCCAGAAACCGCCCGGCAGCCAGCTCGCTCACCACGCGGTGGACGGTGCTCTTGCTTAGGCCGGTGCGGCGGCTCATCTCCCGCACACCCAGCTCGCGCACCTCGCGCGTAAACAGGCCCAGAACGGTCATGGCATGGTTGATGGCCGACATTGCGACCCCCCTCCGTCTGCCATCTCGGCGCCCACGCACCGCTCCCTCGCCATCTCAAGCCGTCCCATTATACGGGACGGGCCGGTTGACACCGTTGCCGTGTGCTCTCCATCATGCGCTCGCCGAACGACTCGCTCCCCAGCGGCCGCCGGGTCAGCACCGCTGGGGAGGCCGCACGTCTGCCGCAGCGAGAGGAGTCCACGATGCGCGATCGCTTTGCCATCACACCGGATGGCCGGATCCACTATTGGCAGGAGGGCAGCGGCCCACCGCTCGTGCTGCTGCACAGTGTGGGGTGCTCTGCGTACGAGTACGAGGACTCGCTACCGCTCTTGGCGCAGCACTTCACCGTCTACGCCTGGGACATGCCCGGCCACGGCGATTCCGACCCCCTGCCGCGCCACTACACGATTGAGGATTTCGCCCGCGCGGTGGTGCACCTCATGGACGCTGCCGGCTTGGCGCGTGCCACGGTGGTGGGGGAGTCCATCGGTGGGGTGATCTGCGCGGCGCTGGCCATTCACCACCGCGACCGGCTGGACAAGCTCGTGTTCTGCGAGACGCCCCTGCGCACGGCCGAGGAGTGGGCGCAGGCCTGGTCCACGGTGGAGGGCAACTTCGGCCTCCCCACTCAGACGATGGAGCAGGTAGCGGCCCGCCTCCGCCACGTCACGCCGCAGTTCCTGCAGCGATGGAACATCGACCGCAACAAGGCCGGCGCCCATCACATGGTGGACGCCATGTGGGCCATCCGCGAGTTCGACATGTACGCCGCCCTGCCGCGCGTGGACGTGCCCTCGCTGGTGATCTTCGGCGAGCGCGGCCCCTTTGTGCCAGTCGGCAAGCACCAGGAGTTTATGCGCTTGCTGCGCAACGCCGAGCTCGTGGTGCTGAAGGACTGCGGCCATTTCCCCATGAACGACGACCCAGAGGGGTTCGCCCAGGCGGTGATCCGGTTCGCCCGCCAGACGGTGACCGCGTGACGCGTGGCGCCCCCAGGCGCGGAGGTGTCCTATGCCGTCGGTAGCGCTGCCTTCCCATGCGCTGTTTGGCCGGCGCCTAGCGCGCCGGTCGTTGCTCCGGTCCGGCGGAGCGATGCTCGTGGCCGGAGCCGCCGCTTACACCCTCGCCTGTGGTGGCGGCAAGAAGCAAGCCAACCAAGGTGCCGCCTCGCCCGCTGCCGGGGCCGATCCAGCCGTCGCCCCAGCTGGTGCCTTCATCGAGGACCTGAAGCCGCGGCCGTTCGTGACAACACCGGGCAAACCGGGCGGCATTCTCAACCTGCACTACGCCGGCGTTGGTGCCAACCAGGAGCCGCGGGAGATGGAGCCGATCGCCAGCCTGGACGTCTATCTCGGCTGGCTGGCCGGCTTCGTGTGCAACGGCCTGGTGAAATGGGTGGAAACCAAAGAATACGGGCAGCTTGAGATCGTGCCGGATCTGGCCCAGTCTTGGGAATCACCGGACGAAACGGCGCTCATCTTCAAGCTGCGCCAGGGGGTGCGCTGGCACGACGTGCCACCGGTAAGCGGCCGCGAGTTCGTGGCCCAGGACGTCAAGTTCACGTTGGACCGCCAGTCCGTGGGCGGGGCCAAGTTCCCGCTTGCCTTCCTGTACAGCAGCATCGGCTCGATTGAGACGCCCGACAAGTACACCGTCGTGCTCAAGCTTAAAGGGCGCGACATCACGCTGGCCACCAAACTCGGGCATCCGCAGTACGTGATGAACGCGCCCGAGACCGCCGAGCGCTACGACATCAACCCACCCACCCTCATCGGCACGGGACCCTTCGTGATGGTGCGCTACACCAAGGGCAGCATGTTTGAGCTGCGCAAGAACCCGAACTACTGGAAGCCGGGGCTGCCCTACCTGGGCGGGGTGAACCTGCACATCGTGCCCGACCCCGCCGCCCGCCTGGCCAACCTGCGTTCCAAGACGGTGGACCTGGACGAGGTGCCCTACAGCCAGTTGCAGCCGGTGCGGCGCAGTAACCCGGAGCTGGTGGTAATCAAGTTCCCAGGCAACGTGCAGGGCGGCTTCGCCGTCAACCACAAGGCGCCGCCGTTCACCGACATCCGCGTGCGCCAGGCGGTGCAGCTCGCCATCAATATCCAGGACTTCCATAACATCCTGTGGGACGGGCAGGCACAACAGAACCCCGGCTGCTGGTGGTGGCAGAAACCGTACGTGCTGCCGCTGAGCGAGGCCTTCAAACAGGACTTGCAAAAGGCCAAGCAACTGCTGGCGGCGGCAGGCTACGCGGATGGCCTGCGCTTCACCGCCATCCCCACCAGTCCGGACCCTGGCCCTCGCTCGGCCGTTCAGCAGCTCGAGATCTGGAAGGACCAGCTCAAGCGCATCAACGTGGACCTCGAGATTCTGCCACTGGACACGGCGCAGGCACAGCAGCGCATCTTCATCGACAAGGCCTTTCAGGCCTACTCGTACGCGCAGGCGGCCGCGCACGAGGACCCGGACCGCTTCTGGATGGTATTCGTGTACAGCAAGGCCGGTCGCCAGGTGACCAACTACGCGGACCCGCGCATGGATCAGTACCTCGAGGCGCAGCGCAACGCGCGCACCATCGAGGAGCGTGTGGACTGGTACCAGAAGGCACAACGGCTGAACATCGAGGACCCCGGCTACATCTTCTTGAACACACCGTACAAGTTCGTGGCCATGCAACCGTACGTGCGCAACTGGGTGCCGCGTGCCAGCCTGGGCTCGGTGACACGCAACAGCGACGAGATGTGGCTGGACAAGCGCTAACCGAAGCGCACATCGGCGGACGGGAGGCGCACGTGCCGCCATGACGGAGTACATCCTGCGCCGCATCCTGCTGATGATCCCGGTCCTGTTCGGGGTCTCGCTCATCCTGTTCGCCCTGGTGCGCGTGCTGCCGGGAGACATCGCCGTGGCGCGGCTCGGCACCGAGGCCAGCCCGGAGCTGGTACGGCAGCTGCGCGCGGAGCTGCGCCTCAACCGACCGCTGCACGAGCAGTACCTGGAATGGCTGTGGGGCGCCCTGCGCCTGGACTTTGGCCGGTCCCTGTGGAACCACCGCTCGGTGCGGGACAACATCGCCGCTGCCCTGCCCGTCACCCTGGAGCTAGCCGTGCTCGCCCTCGCCATCGAGGTGGTGATCGCTATCCCGTTCGGCATCCTCAGCGCCGCCATGCAGGACCGCTGGCCAGACTACGTGCTGCGTCTGTTCAGCACGCTGGGATTGGCCGTGCCCAGCTTCTGGCTGGCGACGCTGGTGATCACCTTCCCCGCCATCTGGTGGAACTGGGCACCGCCGCCCGGGGTGCCGGGCATCCTGGACCAGCCCGACAACCTGATCAAGTACCTGATCCCGGCGGCGTGCGTGGCGCTCTCCACCTCGGCGATCGTCGTGCGCCTGATGCGCTCCATGATGCTTGAGGTGCTGCGTCAGGAGTACATCCGCACGGCCTACGCCAAAGGGCTCACCGGCCGCGCGGTGCTGGTGCGCCACGCTCTCAAGAACGGCCTCATCCCGGTGGTGACGATCATTGGCAATCAGATGGGCTTCCTGCTGGGCGGGCTGGTGATCATCGAGCAGGTGTTCGCCCTGCCGGGGCTGGGGCGGCTGGCGCTGGACGCGATCACGCAGCGGGACTACCCACAGCTTGAGGCCAACGTCCTGCTCCTGGCCGTGAGCTTTCTGGTCATCAACCTTGTGGTCGACGTGATGTACGGCTACCTGGACCCGCGCGTGCGCTATTAGCGGGGAGGGCAATGACGGTCGAGCAGAGCTATGCCTTGGAGGCGCTGGCGCCGCCGCGACGGCGGGCGGGCATGCTATGGGCATGGCTGCGCGTGCTGGCGCGGTTTTGCCGACGCAAACCGCTGGGGGCGCTCGGCGGGCTGCTGATCCTGACGATGATCGCCGCGGCGGCGCTGGCGACCCTCGTCCCGGCCGACCCGCTCGAACAGCACGCCACAGAGCGGCTCAAGCCGCCCAGCCCCGCGCACTGGTTCGGCACCGACGAGGCCGGGCGCGACATCTTCAGCCGCGTGGTCTGGGGTTCACGCACCTCGCTCCAGGTGGGTGTCATCGCCGTGGCGGTGGGCACGGCGGGCGGCACGCTGATCGGGCTCCTCACCGGGTACGTGGGCGGCCGGGTGGACATGGTGGTGCAGCGGCTGATGGACTCGCTGATGGCGTTTCCCGCCCTGGTGCTGGCCATGATCATCGCCGCCATGTTCGGGCGCAACATCAGCCTGGTGATGATCGCCATCGGCATCGTGCTCATCCCCGGCACCAACCGGGTGGTGCGCGGCGCGGTGCTGGGCGTCAAGCCCAACCCGTTCGTTGAAGCCGCCCGCGTCCTGGGCGCCTCGGATGCACGCATCCTGGCCCTGCACATCTTCCCGAACGTTTTGCCCTCCATCCTGATCCTGGCCACGGCGGCGCTGGGGAACGCCATCTTGATCGAGTCATCGCTCAGTTTCGTGGGCCTGGGCACCCCGCCACCGCAGCCCTCCTGGGGCCGGATGTTGAGCGGGGCGGGACGGCTGTACTTCGAGACGGCGCCGTGGATGGCGGTGGCACCCGGCATGGCCATCACCTTGGGAGTTCTGGGCTTCAACCTGCTCGGCGACGCCCTGCGCGACGTCTGGGACCCGCGGCTGCGTGGCGCGCGCTAGCGAGAGGAAAGTGAACCACGATCCACTGTGGAGGCGATGACGTGAAGTTTGGGCTGTTCTACGAGTGGCCGAACCCCCACCTGCGGGATTGGAAGCGCCTGTTCGAAGAAGGCATGGAGCAGATCCAGTACTCAGAGGAAATGGGGTTCGACTTTGTGCTGATCGCCGAGCACCACTTCACCAACTACGGCAACTCGCCGGCGCCGCTGCTGCAGGCCCTGTACATCGCCGACCGCACCAAACGGCTCAAGATCGGCACGGCCGTGCTGGTGTTGCCCATCTGGCAGCCACTGCGCGTGGCGGAAGAGGTGGCGGTGCTCGACAACCTCACCGGCGGGCGGGTGATCTGCGGCGTCGGGCGCGGGTACCAGCCATACGAGTTCGCGCGCTTCGGCGTCACACCCGAGGAATCGCGCGGCCGCTTCAACGAGACGCTGGAGGTGCTGGTCAAGGCGTGGACGTGCGACCGTGCCTTCACCTACAACGGCCGGTACGTGCAGATCCCCCACGAGCTGGTGGTGTGGCCCAAACCGTACCAGAAGCCCCATCCGCCATTCTGGATCGCCGGCACCAGCGCGGACACGATGCTCACCGCCGCGGAGTGGGACATGCTGCCCCTCACCACCGGCTTTGGCGGCGTGGAGGGCCTGCGCACCTCGCTGGGCGTGCTGGTCCGGCGCCGGCACGAACTGGGCAAGCCCTGCGCCACCGACTTCGGCGTGCAAGCCCTGACCATGGTGGCCGAGACCGAAGCCGAAGCCGAGTCCTACCTGCGCTACGCCCGCTGGCAGTTGCGCGCCAACCGGGCGCTCAACCGCTCCGACGTGCGCGACGGAAAGGTGCAGGTCACGCCGTACGAGGGCGAGCACGACGACGCCACGCTGCGCGATCTGATCTTCTACGGCACACCGGATACGGTGATTAAGAAGTTTCAGCGCGTGGCCCAGGCCGGCGTGACCACGGTGAGCTGCTGGATGATGCTGGGCGGGGTCGAGCACGAGAAGGTGATGAAGTCCGTCCGCCTCATGGGCGAGGAGGTGATCCCCGCCCTCAAGCACGTCTGCCCACCGGAGAACCTCTACCAGGAGTTGCTGGCCACCGACGTCGACGCCGCCAGCCTGAGCAGCACCGGCCCCGTGCCTTCTTGAGCGGGACCGCCCATCTGGTATGCGTCAGCTCGCGCACGCCCTTCTGCTGCCTGATGCCACTCCAGTGCCCGCACCGTGGTGGCGGTGGTAGGAGAGGCACGATACCCCGGGGCGGCACGCGACAGGGCACGGCCACCGGCGCCCTGCCGCCACGGGGCTGCGCTGTCAGGTCCGGCCACGCTTCCCCGCTGCTCGCGCCGCCGCCACCCGTCGGGTGCCCCGGTCTGCTAGGGGCTCCGTGCGGTGCCAGGGCCTACATCGGCAGCGGGGTGCCCAGGTGGCGGGCGGCGAACGCGAGCATGACCTCCATCTGACGGATGGTCTCGTCCACCACCAGCGAACCGTGGCCGGCGGTGAAGCGGTACACCTCGTGCGGCTTGCCCAGCGCCGTAAGCCGCGCGATGTAGTTGTCGATCTGCCGGATCGGGCAGCGCGGATCGTTCTCGCCCGCCAGGATCAGCACCGGCACGCGCACCCGCTCCACATACGTGATGGGTGAGCGCTCCCGGTACCGCTCCGGCAGCGCCTCGGGCGGGCCGCCGAACAGGGAGCGGTCGTAGGCCTTGAGCGGCTCCATCTCGTCCTCGTAGGCAGCCACGTAGTCGGCCACCGGCACGGCGGCGATGCCCAGCGCCCACCGCTCCGGCTGCAGGCCCAGCCCCAGCAGGGTCAAATAGCCGCCCCAGGAGCCGCCGGCCAGCACCACCCGCGCCGGGTCGGCGATGCCCTCGGCCAGCACCCAGTCGTGCACCCGGACGATGTCCTCCAGCTCGGTGAAGCCCGGGTTGCCGATGATGGCGTCGCGCCACGCGCGGCCGTGGCCGGTGCTGCCGCGGTAGTTGACCAGCACCACCGCGTAGCCGTGGTCCACCCAGGCCTGCACGCGCGGCGAGAAGGCGTCGCGGTCGTGCGCCGTGGGCCCGCCGTGGATCCAGAACACCGTCGGGTATGGGCGACGGCCACCCGGCGGTTCGGCCAGGAAGATGGGGACACCGTTCGCCTCGTGCCAGGCGTACGCCACCCCAGCTGGCGCCCGCTCGCCCGGCGGCCTGAGCACCGTGCGCCAGCCGCGCGCCGGGTCCACCGCCCGCACCTCGGGCGGCGTGGAGGAGCGCGACCAGGCGTACCACACCTCACCGTCGGGCCGCACGGCGGCGGCGCTGATGTCGCCCGTCTCACTCTCCAGGCGGCTGAGCACGCCGTCCGCGAGCCGAAGACGATACAGCTCGCCGCGGCCGCGGTGGTGGTGAACGATGAGCAGCGCCGCCGCGTCCGGGTACCAAGCGGCCGTCACGTCGCCAGGCAGATCCACCGGCACTTCATCCGCCGTGCCGGTGCGCACGTCCCAGATGAGCGGCCGGCGCGGGCCGTGGCGCTCGTGCACCACCAGCAGACGCTGGTCGCCCCGCACCGGCGACCAGGCCACCGCCTGGAGGCCGAGGCCGGGACCATCCCACAGGTCCGCCACCGTGCGCCCCTCAAGGTCGAGCACGCGCAGGGCGCGGTGCAGGGTATCGCCGTGCTCGGCGTGGCTGAGACAGAGGAGCGTCTCGTCGCGGGAGAGGCCGGCGACGGTGGCCGCCTCGCGATGGGCGTACAGCAGGCGGGGCGGCGCCGGGGCGCGCACGAGATGGACGGCGGTGCCGCCCTCGCCCGATGAGCCGATCACGGCGAACTCCCGCGCCAGGGCCAGCCCGGCGCTGTAGGCGGGCGGCAACTCCGGCGCCGTCGGCCGCGGGCCGAGGCCGTCCGGCTCGAACGGCTCGGCCAGCCAGCGGCCGAACTCGTTGCCGCGGGCGTCGTCGAACCACCAGATGGAGCGGCCCAGCGGGTCGATGGCGCCGGTGGCGGTGCCCTCTTCGCGGTCCGTCACCTGCCGGTGGGCGTTGGCGCGGTAGTCCCAGGCGTACACCTCCCATTTGCCACCGGTGTTTGAGGTGTAGATCAGGCGCTCCGGGACATCCCGGGCCCACTCCGGGAAGGAGAGCTGCGCCGCCCGAAAGCGCAGCCGCCAGGGAGCCTCGCCCGCCACCATACCCACCGTTCACCCGTTGGTTCGATTATGGGAGATACGACCGCTCAGCTGCCGGACGCGCGCGGCACGATCAGGGCCAGGCTGGCGGTGAAGCCGTGCAGGTAGGGGCGGCCGCCCACCGGCCCGATCTCGCCGTTGCAGAAGAAGCCGGCGAGCGGCACCGGCCCGAGCTGCTCGGCCACGGCGCGCGCATCGTGGTCCGGTACGCCGAACAGGCCCACGCCACGGCCGTTGCACGAGCAGAGCAGCCCGGCCACCGGCTCAGCGCCGCCCAGATCGATGCGCACCGCCGCCAGCATCTCGCGCAGGTCCTCATCCGCCGCCTCGGCGTCGCGCACCTGGAACCGGAGCGTCTGACCCACGCGCGGCGTGTCGCCGATGGCCAGCGCGCCGGTGGCCCGGTGGGCACCGATCAGATTGCGGATGAGGAAGTCACCCCGGCGGAACTCGGCCTGGTACTCGTCGATGGCCAGCCCCACCAGCAGGTTGTGCACGGCCCGCGCGCGCAGCGCGTCCGGCAGGGCGTCCAGCGTCTCGCGCAGCACCTCCAGCGGCGGCCGCCCACCGAGGCTGGTGATCCAGTTCTGCTCCACCCCGGTGATGGTCCACGTCTCACCGATGGGAGCCGCGCCTTGGGCCACCACCGTGCGCAGGGTGTAGGCGCCGCCCAAGGCGACCAGCACCGCCCCCTCGGAGAGCACCCGCCCTCCCAGAAACAGGTGCGTGCCCCGCAACCGGGGGTCGCCGGAGGCCATGCCCCCGGCCAGCGGCACGCCCGCATAGGCCGCAGCCAGGCCGGCGAGCAACCCCTCACCGTCCACGGTGAAGGGATCGGCGAGGATGATCCAGGCGTTCACGTCGTCGGGGTGGACGCCCGTGCAGGCGTACCAGTCGGCGACGGTGGCGCAGGACTCGAGCTGGGCCTGAGTGACATGAACGGCACGCAGGGAGGCGCCGGGCAGGGTCACGCCCAGCACCGCCACCGCCGGCCGGTGCTCGATCTCCCGCGCGGTGCCGATCACGCCCTGGCCGCAGCAGCCGGCCACGATGCGGGCCGCGGTCAGATCCCGCAGGCGCGCCAGCAGCTCACGGTAGTGCGGCAGAAAGGCCGGCGCGGCGAAGACCAGGAGCAGGTCTGCCCCCTGGATCCCTTCTCCGGCCTGTGCCAGGGCGCCGTCCAGCGCTTCCTCCCACATCCGGCCGGGGGCGATGCCCCCCGCGGCCGTGGCCCGCTGCTGCCGGGACATCGCCATCCTTACCCCTCCTCGGCCCGGGCACCCCAGGGCCGCGCTACACCGCCACCCCCACCAAGTCGGCCAGCCGAAGCTCGGCCAGGCGCGCGGGGGTGGGAACGCCCGTCTCCGGGTCCCAGCCACGCTGGCGGTAGTACTCCGTCACCTCGGCGTCGATCTGCTCCTGGCTGATGCCGCGGTGCTTGGGCAGGTCCTCGCGCATGCGCGGCGGCAGCGTATCGTCGGCGCGGGTGACGCCTTCGCGCAGGTTGTAGAGGCGGGCCAGCGTCACGCCCCGCTCGAAGATGGTGTCCAGCTCCTCCTGAGTCAGGTCCCAGCCGGTGACGCCGCGCAGGGCGTCCAGCACCGTCGGCTCATCGTAGTTGAGGAAGACGCACAGGCCGGCGGAGTTGCGCAACCCGTTGCGGTTCGTGGCGGTGCGCAGGTGGTCGCCGCCCGTGGGCGAGACGAGGTAGGACATCCGCATCGGGGGCATGTGGCGTGGGTCGTGCATGGCGATCTCCAGGCCTTTCACATGCACCACGTACCGCTCCGTGCCCCGACCGATGCGACGGGCAGCGCGCAACGCCCCCTCGGCGAGCAGGTCGCCGATCACGCCCTCACGGCGGGCGATCTTCTCGATGAGGTCGACCACCTGCTCCGGGTCGCGGAAGCGGACCTCGTAGCCGCCGGTGTCGGCGGTGGTGAGCAGGCCGCGCTCGAAGCACTCGGCCGCCCAGGCGATGGTGCAGCCGGTGGAGATGGTGTCCATGCAGAGGGCGTTGCAGCGCTCGTTGGCCTTGCAGATGGCGATCAGGTCATCCACGCCCAGGTTGGCGCCCAGGCTGGCCAGCGTCTCGTACTCCGGCCCACCGTAGCGCGGGTCCACCGACCACCGCCCCTTGGGATCCACCGCCACCGGCCGACCCTTGTAGGTCTCGCCCCGCTCGCGCTGCTCCACCCGCACCACCTTCTTGCAGCGCACGGAGCAGGCGTAGCAGGAGCGCATTTCGATGCGCACCTGGTCGCGGATGGCCTGCGCGGTGATCCGCTCCACCCCCTCGAACTGGCCGAGGGCGTAGTTGAGGGTGGGCATACCGCCCTCGGCGTTCTTGGCCACCATGGCGGCGCCGGTGCCAAAGTTATGGTAGGTGTAGTGCTGCTCGTCGAGCGTGGCCGCCACCCATTTGGCGATGCGCTTGAGCACGTCCGGGTCGGCCACCGGCACGGTCTTGCGGCCGCGCACGGCGATGGCCTTGAGCTTCTTGGCGCCCATCACCGCCCCCATGCCGGCCCGCCCGGCGATTTCATTGAGGTCGTTGCCGATGGAGGCGAACCGCACCAGGTTCTCGCCGGCCGGGCCGATCTGGGCCACCCGGATGCGCGGGTCGCCTAGCTCGGCCACGATGCGCTCCTCGGCGTCGCCCGTGACCAGGCCCCAGAGGTGGGAGGCATCGCGGAACTCCACCCGATCCTCGTTGATCCACAGGTAGACCGGCGTCTCGCTGGCGCCGTGCACCACGATGCCGTCCCAGCCGGCCTTTTTCAGCTCGGCGCCCCAGAAGCCGCCCGACTCCGCCTCGCCGTAGGCCATCGTCAGCGGTGAGCGCGCGCCGACACTGTGGCGACCGGCGCCAGGAATGGGCACACCGGTGAGCACCCCGGCCATGAACATGAGCGGGTTGCGCGGGTCGAAGGCGTCCATGCCGGGCGGCGTCTCGCGCAGCAGGCGGAGGGCGATGAAGCCGCGCCCGCCCAGCAGCAGGCGGTAGAGATCATCGCCCGGCTCTTCAACCCAGGTACGGCGGTCAGTCAGGTCCACGTGCAGGATGCGGTTCCAGTACCCGTAACGCACGGCCTTTCTCCCAACGTCATCAGCGGAAGCTCAGCCGCCCTCCATCGGGGCGGAGAGCAGCACCTCGTCACCCTCGTGCAGCACGGTCTGCGGGGTGGCCACCTCCCCGTTGACGGCCACGATCACCTGCTCACCGGGGCGGAGCGGCAGCAGGGCAAGCAAATCCGCCACCGTGCCGCCCGGCACCGTGATCGGCGCACGGTCCGGCGCGTCCTTGGGCCGGAAGCGGCGCACGTCGCCGTGCAGCGTCAACGACACGACCACGCTCGGCCGAACGGGAGACTCGCGCACGGGCCTCCTCCCCCCGGAAAGGCGATCTCCGCCCGCGCTAGCAACGCGGGTTCGTCTCGCCACCATGCTCGCCAAGGCGACGGCGGAACGCAAGCCGGCGGCGCTAGCGCGCCTCCGGCAGCGTGCGCACGTCGCCCGTCACCTCGAGCATGTCGGCGGAGACCCAGAGCCGCTCCTGGGTGTTGGCAGGGTTGACGATCTGCAGCCACTGGTTATCCGCGCTGCGGCCCACGACCTGCACCTGCTGCTGCGGCCGGAGCTGGCCGACGATCGGGGCCTCCAGGGAGGGACCGCGCCGCACGTTGGGGAACGCACGGGAGGTGGCCACGAGGAGGCCCTGCCCGGCCGGTGCGGTCGCGGTCGCCGCCGGCGGTGGCGAGGCCACCCCGGCCAGAGGCGGGGCCGCCGTCGGGGCCCTCGCCTGGCCGGTGATGGGCGGCGGCTCCGCCTCACCGGGCAAGGGCAGCACCGCGACCAGCAACAGGAACGTGAGCACCACCCCGGCCATCCCGGCCAGGAGGGCCGCGCCCCGTTCCCAGCGCACGCGCGTCTCGGGCGATTGCCAGTGCTCGAAGTCGGGGACGCGCCGCCGCGGCGTGAGCAGGTCACCGGCCATGTGAACGCCTCCCGGGATGGCCGGACATGGCCCGCGCCCATTGTAGCGGTTTGCCCGACGGCACGGGTTAGCTCACGATGGTGAGCACCTGGCCATCAGCGGCTGGCGGGCTTTCCGCCTCCGTCTCCGGTTTGATCGTGGCGATAAACGGCAGGTTACGGTACTGCTGCCGATAATCCAGGCCATAGCCCACCACGAACTCGTCGCCGATCTCGAAGCCCACGTAGGCGATAGGCACGTCGGCCAGGCGACGAACGCACTTATCCAACAGCGCACACACCTCGACGCCGGCGGGATTGCGGCGGCGCAGGTACTGGAGCAGGCGGTGCAGGCTCATGCCGGTGTCGACAATGTCCTCCACCACCAGCACGTCCGCGCCCGTTACATCCTCCTCCAGGGCCTTGGTGAAGCGCAGCTGCGAGTCGTCCCCCTGGTAAGGGGAGAGGGCCAGGTAGTCGACACGCAGCGGTACCGAGATGCGGCGCATCAGGTCTGCCATGAAGGGCGTCACCCCGCGCAGCACGCCCACCAGCACCAGGTCGCGACCGGCGTAATCGCGCGAGATCTGGCGGCCCAACTCCTCCACCCGGGTAGCGATCTCGCGCTCGGTGAACAGGATGCGGTCAATCGGGGGCACCGTCCCGCTGCCGCGGGTGTTGATGCCGAACTTCTCCAGGAGCTTCAGGTAGTCGCGCTTGTTGATCAGCTTGACGGTAACGTCGGGATACAGCTCCCGCATCAGCCGCAGCTTGCGGTTCTTGTACGTGATCAGGCTCTGGCGGAGGGTGGTGAGCTCGATGTAGGTGTCGTAATCAGGAAGGTAGAAATCCGGGGTAAAGGCCTCGACGAGCTGGCCGTCGCGATAGCGGAGCGGAAACGAGCGCGGTTCGTACTCCCATCGCACCCCGTAGAAATCAAGCAGACGGGCGAACTCGGCCTCGCTCTGATGGGCAAACCGGGGTACCAGCGACGCCGCCACGCCCGTCTCCAGCACTGGCGGCTCGGCGACCATTTGCACCTCCTCCACCTCCAGTCTAGGGACGGCTGCCGCACCCGGTCAATGCGATTAGCGACTTTCGTTATGTAACCGTGATCGGCGGGGGCCCAACCGGTGTCGCTAGCGGCTGTGCTACCCTGGAGACGTGAACCTGGCACCCAGGCTGCTGACCGCCCACACCGTGCACTACGTGTGGGACCGTTCCCTCCCGCCCGTCCTTGAGATAGCGCCGGGCGAGACGTTCGCCGTCGCCACCCGTGACGCCTCCGACCGTCAGCTCCGCCCCGGCACGAGCCCGTCGGCGATTCGCAACCTCGACTTCAGCGCCTTCTGGCCGCTCACCGGCCCGGTGGCCGTCCGCGGCGCGCGGCCCGGCGACGCGGTCGAGGTCGAGGTGCTGGAGCTGCGCCCCGGCGACTGGGGATGGACGGCGATCATCCCCGAGCGCGGCTTGCTGCGCGACGAGATCAAGGGCCCGTACCTGCACCACTGGCGCCTGCCCGCGGAGGGCGACAGCACCCTCCTGCGCCCCGGGGTGCGCGTGCCGCTGGCCCCCTTCCTGGGCGTCATCGGCTGCGCCCCGGCGGTGGCCGGCACCTCCAGCCCCCTGCCGCCCCGCGCCTCCGGCGGCAAGCTCGATCTGCCCCAGCTCACGGTCGGCGCCCGTCTGGTGCTGCCCGTGCAGGTGCCCGGTGCCCTCATCTCCTTCGGCCACGGCCGCGCTGCCCAGGGCGACGGCGAGGTGTGCGGCTCCGGCATCGAGTGCGAGATGACGGCCGTGGTGCGCGTCAACCTGCTGCCGGGCGCCGCGCCACCGGAGCCGTACGCCATCACCTGCGCGGAGCGGCCGCGCCTGGAGGGTCCGCGCCGCATCACCACCGGCAGCGCCTCGGACCTGCTGGAGGCGGCCCGGCGGGCCACACGGCACATGATCGCCTACCTAACCCGCGAGCACCGCCTGTCGCGCGAACTGGCCTATATCCTCTGCTCCGTGGCCGCCGAGATGCGCGTTGCCCAGGCCGTGAACACCCCCACCTGGACCGTGAGCATGAGCCTACCCCTGGCCATCTTCCAGTAACCGCACGGCAGCACGGTAGCCTGCCGGTGAGCGGCGGGCCCGGCATCCACGCCCGTGCGGCCACCGCGCCATCGCACATGACGCGACGACACGAGCCATGGAGGCCGAGAGCGAAACCGGGGACGTCCTCCACCACCAAGGGGCGGGGGGACGGCGCCCGCCATCCTGGCGCTGGTCGACGGTCCACCCATCTGCTGGCGGGCACCATTGCCGCCACGATGAAGCGCACGGCGCGCCGCTGGCTGAGCCAGTACCGGGAAGATCACGAACGGCCCGTGGGGGAGCGCATCTGCACCCGTCGCGCGGAGCGTGGCGGACTGGGAGTGGATCATCGCCACCGTCACCCCGCGCGTCGTGGACGGTCGACGGTATATCTTCGATGTGGTGGCCGTGAACGAACACGGCCGGGAGCTGGCGCGCGGCACCCACGAACGGCGCGTCACCCTCGGCGCCGCTTCGCCGACGGCGGCTCCGGTCGACCCCACCGCACCACAACGTGACACCCTCGAGGAGGAACGCCGCGTGAACACCAAGAAGCGCAAGGTCATGCGCAAGCACCGCAAGCGTGAGCGCCGGCTGCGGGAGAGGCGCCGTCAGCAGGCACTGGCGGCGGCACGCACCACCGGCGGCCGTCGCCAGACCTAACCGCCGATAGACGCCGTCGCCTTCCCCGACCCGCGTGACGGTGCCGCTCGACCTTCAGCGGGTGGCACCGTCACGCGAACGACACCGCCCTGTGCCCTGTATGTCATAGCGCGGTAACGGTGCCGTCATCACCGCCCGGTACTCTGCCCCCGGTGGCAGCTGCCGGGCAGCCCATCCGGCCGGCGATTGTGCGGCATTCGACGCTGGTTTACCCGAGTCCGGCTGGCACGTGGTCCGGTTTCCAGATCTTGACACCGGGCATATGATTCATTACACAAAGCGGCAATAGCGGGCCGGCCGCGGGCGGCGGCGTCCGGACCACTTCCCGTGCGGGACCGGCGGCCATGATCCGGTACACGCTCTACCGCCTCCTGTGGATGATCCCGACGGTACTCGGGATGACCCTGATCGTGTTCGTGATCATGCACAACACGCCGGGCAGCCCGTTCGAGAACGTCGGCGCCTCTCGCGCCCTGACCGAGAACGAGCAGAAGGCGCTGGCCGCCAAGTACGGGCTGGACAAGCCCATCTGGCAGCAGTACCTGACCTACCTCAAGAACGCCGTGCGCCTGGACTTCGGTGAGTCGTACGTGCGCCGCGGCCAGGAGGTGCGCGACATCATCGGCCGCGGCATCGGCACCTCGCTCAAGCTGGGCCTGGTGGCGATGGCGGTCGCCGTGTTGGGTGGGGTGACGCTGGGCGTGCTCGCCGCCGCCAACCAGAACGGCCCGGTGGACTACCTTTGCTCGCTGCTGGCCACCCTCGGGGTGGCCTTTCCCAACTACGTGATCGGCGTCTTTCTCATCTACTTCTTCGTGCTCAAGCTGCACTGGATTCCACGCACCGGCGGCTTCGAGGAGCCGGTGGACTGGGTATTGCCGGTGCTGGCCCTGTCCCTGGGACCGCTGGGGATCATCGCCCGCTACACCCGCTCCAGCATGGTGGAGGTGATCCGCTCCGACTACGTGCGCACGGCGCGGGCCAAAGGGGCCAGCGAGCAGCGGGTGATCCTCCGGCACGTGCTCAAGAACGCCCTCATCCCGCCGCTCACCATCATGGGGCCGCTGTTCGCCGCCATCGGCACCGGCAGCCCGGCGATCGAGCTCATCTTCCGCATCCCCGGCATTGGCCGCTATTTCGCGGACAGCATCGTGGCCCGCGACTACTCGATGATCATCGGCGCCGTGCTCACGTACGGCGTGTTTCTGGCCTTCATGAACCTGGTCGTCGACCTGCTGTACGCCGTGGTTGATCCACGCATCCGCTACACGTGACGGGGGCATCGATGCAGCAGCAAAGCGAGGCGCTGACCGGGGTCGGGCGGCTGCTGGCGGAGGAAGCGGAGGTCCGGCGCCGTGCCAACCTCTGGCGCGACGCCTTCTACCGCTTGGTGCGCAACAGGCTGGCCGTGGTGGGCATGGTGATGGTGGCGATCCTGGTGTTCCTCGCCATCTTCGGCCCGTCCCTCGCGCCCAAAGGGCGGGACACGATCTATTACGGTCACCAGCAAGAGCCACCCAGCCGGGAGTTCTGGCTCGGCACCGACTTCGAATCGCGGGATATGCTCTCCCGCTTGATCTACGGCACGCGGGTGGCGTTGGTGGTGGGCCTGGCCACCCAGGCGATCATCCTCACCATCGGCGTCACCGTGGGCGCGGTGGCCGGGTATCTCGGTGGCCGCGTGGACAACCTGCTCATGCGCCTGGTCGATATCTGGTACGCCGTGCCCACGCTGCTATTCGCCATCCTGTTGATGATCATGCTGGGACGAGGGCTGTGGCAGCTGTTCCTGGCCATCGGCCTGATCCAGTGGGTGACGCTGGCACGGCTGGTGCGGGGCCAGTTTCTGTCGCTGCGGGAGAAGGAGTTCGTCAAGGCGGCGCGCGTGGCCGGTACCAGCGGCGTGGGCATCGTCCTTCGGCACCTGCTGCCCAACGCGCTGACGCCCATCATTGTGGCCGTCACCTTCGGCATCCCGCAGGCCATCTTCACGGAAGCGTTCCTGTCCTTCTTCGGGGTGGGCATCAACCCGCCCACCCCGAGCTGGGGCCAGATGGTGGGGCAGTACGCGCCCTACTTGCGGGCGGCGCCGCACATGGCCGTGTTCCCGGCCATCTGTATCGCCATCACCATGCTGGCCTTCACGTTCTTCGGCGACGGGCTGCGCGACGCGCTCGACCCGAAGATGAACCGCTAGGCAACCGGCGTGCGGCCGGCAGCAGGGAGGTGGTACCGGGCGCGATGACGAGACGGACAACGGCCAGGTTGGACTGGTCTGCATGTCAGACCAGCGGCAGCCATCGGTGGTGAGGAACGGCGTCGCTGGGGACGTGCGACGCCACCGGATACTGGATAAGAGGAGGGAGGATCATGTCCCGCACCACGATCGACCCCGTCACCGAATGGTGGAAAGACCCGGACCAGGTGGCCCGCTTCAAGGAGCGGATGAGCGCCACCCCCCTGAGCCGACGCACGGCCTTGGCGGTGCTGGCCGCCGCGGCCGCCAGCGCCGCCGCCGTGGCCTGCGCCGGCAAGAAAGAAGAGGCCAAGGCGCCGGCACCCACCGGGGCCAGCCCGGCAGCCGCGGTGGCCCCCCCTGGCGAGAAGCTGGCCAAGAACCAGGTGCTGCGCCTGCCGACCACCGACGAGCCGGCCACGTTCGATTACAACTTCAACCTCTACGGTATGGGCTCCCCGTACGTGAACGAGGGGCTGCTCAAGTTCGACCCGGACATGAAGCCCGTGCCGGGCCTGGCCGAGCGCTACACGGTCAACGACCGGGGCGACGTCTACACCTTCTACATCCGCAAGGATGCCAAGTGGTCCAACGGTGACCCGGTCACCGCGCAGGACTTCGTCTTCTCCTGGACACGGCGTCTCGACCCCACCAGCGGCGCCAACTACGCCGCCTTCCTGCACGACATCAAGAACGGTGCCTCCTTCAACACCAAAAAGGGCGCCACCGCCGCCGATCTTGGTCTCAAAGCCATCGATGACAAGACCCTGGAGGTCACGCTAGAGCAGCCAGCCGGCTACTTCCCGGCCCTCGCGGCCTACATCGCCGCGTTCCCCGCACATCCCCCATCCGTGCAGAAGTGGGGCGAGAAATACGGCACGGACGCCGACAAATTCGTCGGTGCCGGTCCGTTCAAGCTCACCAAGTGGGAGCACAACAAGGGATTCGAGCTGACCAAGAACGAACACTACTACAATGCGGCCAACATCAAGCTGGAGCGCGTGGTTTACACCATCGCCAAGCGGGATCAATGGGTGAGCGCCTACGAGAATAACGAGATAGACTACGCATCAAACCTTAACTTCGGCGATCTCAAGCGCCTCCAGGCAGACCCCAAGTTGGGCAAAGAGATCTTCAAGTTCGACCAGGTGGGCGCCTGGTACCTGCTGCCGAACCCGCGCTTCAAGCCATTTGACAATATCAAGGTGCGGCAGGCGATGGCACACGCCATCGACCGTGAAAAGCTGGTCAAGGATGTGTTGCAGGGCCTGGGCAAGGTGGCCTACACGCCCAACCCAGAGGGCACCCCGCACTTCAACCCGAACAAGTACGAGCAGTACACCCGCTACGAGGGCAAGGACGCGGTCAAGTACCTCCAGGGCACGGAGTACGAGGGCGGCAAGAACTGGCCCAAGATCACCATGTCTATGCGCAACAACGAGGCCGACGCCCACAAGTCGGCCCAGGCGGCCATCGCCCAGATGCTCAAGGAAAACCTGGGCATGAACATCGACCTTGAGCAAGGTGACCCGCAGGCCGTCTACAAGGAGATGTGGAACGGCAACAAGCAGCTCATGTGGCTGCGTTGGTACAATGACTACCCGGATGCCAACAACGTCAACTACGAGACCTTCTACTCGAAGATCCCGGCCGGCAGCCGTCGCTCTTGGTGGGAGAACGAGGAATATGATCGCCTGGTCCTCCAGGCCAAGGGCGAGAAGGACCCGGAGAAGCGCAAGCAGCTCTACATCCAGTCCGACGAAATCCTGGTGCGCGAGGCCGGCGCCATCTTCGTCTACTACCCGCTGGCCTACGGCCTGATGAAGCCCTACGTGAAAGGCATGCCCAAGAACAGCCGCGGCGACCTCGTGCCCGACTGGAATATTTTCATCCGCATGCTCGACACGATGTACATCGTCGAGGGCTGACCCATCACCGTGACCGCGACCTGCCCCCTCCTGGCCCCTGGAGGGGGCAGGTCTTCCCCGGGACGAAACACAGATGGCCGCCATATGGGACGCGATCATCGTCGGCGCGCGCTGTGCCGGCGCCGTCACAGCCCTGTGCCTGGCGCGGCGCGGCCATCGAGTGCTGGTGTTGGACCGCGCCCACTTCCCCAGCGACACCCTTTCCACCCACTTCTTCGGGCGGGAGACGGTGCTGCGCCTGGCTGACCTCGACCTGCTGGACCCGGTCCTGGCCACCGGCGCCCCACCGCTGACGCGCATGCGCGTGGCCGCACCCGATGCGGGCGTGGAGTTCACCGGTCGGTTCCGCCCACTGCTCGGCTTCGCCGCCGGCTATTGCGTGCGCCGGATTCTTCTCGACGACATCCTGGTCCGGGCCGCCCGCGCCGCCGGCGCCGAGGTGCGCGAGGGCGTCACCGTCACCGGGCTCATCTGGCACGAGGGCCAGGTGGGCGGGGTGGTCGCGCAGGACCACCGCCGCCGGTACACCGAGCTGGGCCAGGTGGTGGTGGGGGCCGACGGCCGTCATTCGTGGATGGCGCGCTGGGTGCGGGCGCCGGCCTACCTGTCCGCCCCGGCCACGGCGCCCTGCTACTACGCCTACTACCGGGGTCTGGCCGGGCCGCGCGATGTGGTCGAGCAGTTCCACACGGACCGGCGCGACTACGTCCTGTTCCCCACCAACGACGACCTCACCTGCGTGCTGGTGGCCCTGCCCCAAAGTGAGGTGGGCACCTACCGCATGCAGCATGAGCGCCACTTCGAGGCCGACCTGCGCGCGGTGCGGGAGCTGGCGGACCGTTGCGCGGACGCCGAACGCGTCGGCCCGGTGCGCGGCGCCACGGACCTGGAGAGCTACCTGCGCGTACCGGCCGGGCCCGGCTGGCTGCTGGTGGGTGATGCGGCCGTCCACGTCCATCCGCTCACCGCGCGCGGCATCGGGCTGGCGGTGCGCGATGCGCTGCTCCTGGCCGAGGCGCTGGCGACAGCGCTGGAGGGGCTACGCCCGCCGCAGGAGGCGCTGGCCGAGTACCACCACCTGCGCGACCTGGAGAGCCGACCCGCCTATGAAGAGGCGCTGCGCGCGGCGGAGCGCACCGGTCGGCCGCTTCCGCCGCCGGTCCTGCGCCTCTGGTCCGCGCTCGCCGCGCAGCCGGAGGCGGCCGACCGGTACGTGAGCGGCGAGCTGGCACAGCCGGTCGACGGGCGGAAGGCCACCGATGAGGCGCCGACGCCCGACCGTGCCACCCTGTGAGGCGACCTGCACCGACCTCACCGCGGCAATTTCGCCACAATTCGCTTTACTTGCACTCGTATCATTCGCTCTGGATCATTGATTTGACCCTTACGGCTGCAGACCGTACGATTGTGCTCTGAGGCACAATCCCAGTCGCAAGGCGACGCTTCTGCGGCGCCGGGCCGGGGCCGGCCCGCTCCCCCCTGCGCCCGCCGAGGAGGGAATCATGCCGATCGAGATCCCCGAGGTGGTGATCGAGCGCCTGCCGGTTTACGCCCGTGCCCTGGCGGACTTGGAGGCCCAAGGTCGCGAGGTGGTCAGCTCCCAGGAGCTGGGCGAGAAGCTGGGCGTCACCCCGGCCCAGATCCGCAAGGACCTCAGCTATTTCGGTCGGTTCGGCAAGCAGGGCCGTGGCTACAACGTGCGCCGGTTGTCCGAGCACCTGCGCCACATCCTCGGCCTCGACCGGACCTGGGACATGGTCCTCATCGGCGTCGGGCCGCTGGGACAGGCGATCCTGCACTACGGCGGGTTTGCGCCGCAGGGGTTTCGCGTGGTGGAGGCGTTCGATGCTTCACCCGCGGTGATCGGCCGCACCATTGGTGGCATCGTCGTGCGCGATGTGCGCGACCTCAAGCAACGCCTGGCGGAGCGCAAGGTCGATATCGGCATCGTGGCCGTGCCGGCCGCGGTGGCACAGGAGGTGATCGACACGCTGGTGGAGTGCGGCATTAAGGCCATCCTCAATTACGCGCCCATCGCCGCCCAGGTGCCACCCGGCGTGCACATTCGCCGTGTGGACCCCGTGCTCGAACTGCAATCCATGACGTACTATCTGAAGAGCCAAGACGGCGCCGCCAAGTGAGCGCCAAATCTGGGCACTTCAGAATCATATCGGTCCGACGCGTCTCTTCTCCGAACTGCTGCCGCCTGCATTTCAGACCATCACACCAGCCCGGCCTGCGGACCGTCGTCGCGCCACGCGCCCTATCAGCGGCCTCGGTGAGCGGGCGGCTCTCCCGCCGCTAGCCGGGATACATCCCGATCAAGTGCTCCTCCTCGGTGGGCAAGCTGCGCTTGATCTCATCCAGGTACTCCAGGGCGATGCCGGCGCCGATGGCGACGCACTGCAACGGGTTCTCGGCCACGTAGCACGGCACACCCGTCTCCTGGGTGATCATTTCGTCCAGGTGGCGGAGGAGGGCGCCGCCACCCGTCAGCACGATACCGTGATCGATCACGTCCGAGGCGAGCTCCGGCGGCGTGCGCTCCAATACGGAGCGGATGGCCTGGACGATCACCTGCAGGTTGTCCTGCAGGGCCTGGGTGATCTCGTGGGAGGTGACGGTGATGGTCTTGGGCAGGCCGGTGATCAGGTCCCGCCCGCGCACGGTGCAGGCCAGGTCATCCTCCACCGGCAGGGCGCTGCCCACGGCGATTTTGACCTCTTCGGCGGTGCGGTCGCCGATCACCAGGTTATGGCGCCGCTTGATGTAGGCGGCGATCGTGTCGTCGAAGCGGTCACCGGCCATGCGCACGGACTCCACCACCACCAGGCCCCACATGGAGATGACGGCCACCTCGGTGCGCCCGCCGCCGATGTTCACCACCATATGGCCGCGGGGCGAGTGCACCGGGATGCGCGCCCCGATGGCCGCCGCCAGCGGCTCCGGCACCAGATGGGCGGGCCGGCGGGCACCGGCCTGCTCGGCCGCATCGCGCACGGCGCGCTGCTCCACGCTGGTCACACCCGCTGGGATGCAGATCATCACCTCCGGCTTGACGATGTTAAAGCTACCCACCACCTTGCGAATGAAATGGCGCAGCATCGCCTCGGTGATGAGGTAATCGGCGATCACCCCATCGCGCATCGGTCGCACCACGCTGATGGCGCCCGGCACGCGCCCGAGCATGGAGCGCGCCTCATTGCCCACGGCCAGCACGGCATTATCGCGCACGGACAGCGCCACCACCGAGGGCTCGTTGACCACAATCCCCTTGCCGCGCACGTAGACCAGCACATTGGCCGTGCCCAGGTCGATCCCCAGATGCTTGGTGAACATGGTGGTTCTGAACTCCAACCGGCCAGGCCGATGAGGGTGACGGTCCTGATCCGTGTAGTGGCTGCGCTAGGGAACCCGAGCCACCCGTGCGCCGAGCCCGCGCAGCTTCGTCTCCAGCGCCTCGTAGCCGCGGTCGAGATGGTAGATATCGGTGATGGTGCTGGTCCCCTCCGCCGCCAGCCCGGCGATGATGAGCGCCGCACCGGCGCGGATATCCAGCGCTCGCGCCGTGGCGCCGACCAGCGGTGTCGGCCCGTTGATCACCACCGTCGAGCCCGTGCTGACCACCTCCGCGCCGAACTTGCGCAGCTCGCCCACGTACATGAGTCGGTTGTCAAACACGCGCTCATGCACGAAGCTCACGCCCTCCGCCTGGGTGAGCAGGGTCGCCACCTGCGCTTGCAGGTCGGTGGCCAGGCCCGGGTAAGGGACGGCCTGCACGCTGGTGGCACGGTACCGGGGCTTGCCGCGCACGCTCAGTCCGGCGTCGTGCTCGACGATCTCCACACCCATCTCGCGCATCTTGTAGATGAGGGCATCCAGGTGGCGAGGCACCGCGCCCAGGATGTCGACCGCGCCGCGGGTGGCGGCGGCAGCGATGGCGAAGGTGCCGGCCTCGAGCCGGTCGGGGATCACGCGCACGGCGGCGCCGTGCAGGGCCGGTACCCCCTCAATCTCAATCGTATGCGTGCCCGCGCCGCGTACCCGCCCACCCATGGCGTTCAGCATATCCGCCAGGAAGACGATCTCCGGCTCGGCGGCGGCGTTGATGATCTGGGTGGTGCCCTCGGCCAGGGAGGCGGCCAACATCACATTTTCCGTGCCCATCACGCTCGGGTAATCCAGAAACACGCGGGCGCCGCGCAGCCGCCGGGCGCGAGCGTAAAACTTATCACCGCGACGCGAGATCTCCGCCCCCAGGGCGCGGAACCCGCCCAGATGCACGTCCAACGGCCGCTGGCCCACCACGTCCCCACCCGGCGCCGCGCACGCCGCCTCGCCGTAGCGGGCCAGGAGGGCGCCCATCACCAAGAAGCTGGCGCGCAGGTGCACCACCAGTTCGCTGGGCGCCACCGTCTCCCGCACGCTATCGCCGCGGACGACCCAGCGGCCAGGCCCGGCCGGCTGCACGTCGGCGCCCAGCCGGCGCAGAATCTCCGCCATCACGGTCACGTCGTCGATGGCGGGCACGTTCTCCAGCAGGCACTCGTCCTGGGTAAGCAGGGCGGCGGCCATGGCGGGAAGGGCGGCGTTCTTGGCGCCGCTCACCTGCACCGCCCCGCGCAGGGGCGCACCGCCCTCAACCCGCAGGCAGTCGCGGCCGGGAAGCTTGAGGGCATCCATCACGGGGAGGATAGCAGAATCGAGCCCCTGGGAGACGGCCCCCAGGAGCGCTCCTGGGGGCCATCTCGTCATATCTGCTACAGCTGCTCCGTCGATTGGTGCGGCATGCCCGGTCCGTGCACCCCGCGCCGGCGCGCGTACCGCTCCGCCACGCGCAGGCGCAACAGCGCGCGGCGAAGGGCGGCCTGGGTCGCCGCCACATCAATGTCCGACTCGCGGGTGGCCAGCAGGGCCGCGGCCCGCTCCCGCGCCGCGCGGGCGCGCTCGATGTCGATCTCCTCGGCACGCTCCGCCACATCCGCCAGCACGGTGACGACGTTGTCCCGCACCTCCAAAAAACCGCCGGAGATGGCGATCATGATCTCCTCGCTGCCCCGCCGAGCGCGCAGTTCACCCACGTCCAGGGTGGTCATGAGCGGCGCATGCGAGGGCAGAATGCCGAGCTGTCCCTCCGAGCCCGGTGCGATCACGGCGTCCAGCCCGTCCTCGGAGAGCACCACCCGCTCCGCGGTGATGACGTCCAGCCTGAGCGGCATGACAGAACCTCCCGGGCCGCGTCCGCCGGGCGCGGCCGCCCACGTTACGCGCGCGCCGCGGCGGCCAGCCGCTCGCCCTGCTCCACGGCGGCGTCAATGGTACCCACCATGTAGAAGGCCTGCTCGGGCAGATGGTCGTACTTGCCCTCCAGGATCTCCTTGAAGCCGCGTACCGTCTCACGGATGGGCACGTACACGCCGGGTGTGCCCGTGAACTGCTCGGCCACGAAGAACGGCTGGGTGAGGAACCGCTGGATCTTGCGCGCCCGCGCCACCGTCAGCTTGTCCTCCTCCGTCAGCTCCTCCATGCCCAGGATGGCGATGATGTCCTGCAGGTCCTTGTAGCGTTGGAGCACGGCCTGCACGCCGCGTGCCACCTGGTAGTGCTCCTGGCCCACGACCCGTGGGTCCAGCAGGCGGGAGAAGGAGACGAGTGGGTCCACCGCCGGGTACAGGCCCTGCTCCACCAATGCCCGATCCAGCGCCACCACCGAGTCCAGGTGGCCGAAGGTGGTGGACACGCCCGGGTCCGTGTAGTCGTCCGCGGGCACGTAGATGGCCTGGAAGGAGGTGATGGAGCCCTTCTTGGTGGAGGTGATGCGCTCCTCCAGGATGCCCATCTCCGTGGCCAGGGTAGGCTGGTACCCCACGGCCGAGGGCATGCGGCCCAAGAGCGCCGAGACCTCCATGCCGGCCAGCGTGTAGCGGTAGATATTGTCGATGAAGAGGAGCACGTCGCGCCCCTCCACATCGCGGAAGTACTCGGCCATCGTCAGACCGGTAAGGCCCACGCGCAGGCGCACCCCCGGGGGCTCGTTCATCTGGCCGAAGACCAGCGCCACGCGGTCAATCACCCCGGACTGCTGCATCTCGTGCCACAGGTCGTTGCCCTCGCGCGAGCGCTCGCCCACACCGGCGAAGACGGAGTAGCCGCTGTGCTCCACCGCGATGTTGCGGATGAGCTCTTGGATGAGCACCGTTTTGCCGGTGCCGGCGCCGCCGAACAGGCCCACCTTGCCGCCGCGGGCCAGGGGCGCCATCAGGTCGATGACCTTGATGCCGGTCTCCAGCACCTGTGCCTCGGTCACTTGGTCGGCGAACTGCGGCGCCGGGCGGTGGATGGGCCAGCGCTCGTCGGCCTCCACCGGCCCCTTGTTGTCGATCGGCTCGCCCAGCACGTTGAACAGGCGGCCGAGCGTGGCCGGACCGACGGGCACGGCGATCGGCCGGCCCGTATCCACGGCGCGAGCGCCGCGCGGCATACCGTCGGTGCTGGTCATGGCCAGGCAGCGCACCCAGTTATTGCCCAGGTGCTGCTGCACCTCGGTGACGACCAGCTCCTCCTTCCCGTCCTTCGGGAAGTAGATGTTGACCGCGTTGTAGAGGTCCGGCAACTCCTCGGACGGGAACTCCACGTCCACCACGGTGCCGATGATCTGAACGACTCTGCCCTCTGCCATTGGTTCCACCCTCCACTCCCGCCCCTTCCCCGCTCGGCGGGAAGCGCGAAGCTCTCGGTTCAGGGAGGCGTGGGCTCGTGCCCTTCCCCCTCAATCCATGCGTACTCAAACGCCGGCAATGCGTCCAGCACCCATGTCGCCCCGTCAAACGGCAGACCGGCCGTATAGGGCGTGCGCACCGCCACCACCGTCATGCCGGCGGCACGGGCGGCGGCCACCCCGGCGGGCGCGTCCTCGATCGCCAGGCAGCGCTCCGGCGGAACGCTCAGGCGGTGCGCCGCCAGCAGGTAGATCTCCGGGGCTGGCTTGCCGCGTACCACCATCTCCCCGGTTACGACCGCGTCAAAGGCGCCCGCCAGGCCCAGCCGCGCCAGCGCGGTCTCCACCCAGGCGGTGCGCGAGGAGGAGGCCAGGCCCAGCTTCAGCCCACCCGCCCGCAGCCCCTGCACCAGCTCGAGCGCGCCGGGCGCCGGCACGGCGTAGCGGCGGTAGGCCTCGAGGATGGCCGCGTCGTAGCGGTCGCGGTAGTTCGCCACGCTGCCGGGCAAGCCGAACCGCCGGATGAGGTCCGCCCAGGTGTCCTCCAGTGTCGTGCCCAGGTAGCGGCGGTAGAGCGCGTCGTCCACGCGCAGACCGTGCTCGGCTAACAGCTCGTTCACCACCCGGTGGTGCAGCGGCTCGCTGTCCAGCAACACCCCATCCATATCGAACACCACCGCCAGGATGCGGCGATGGGCGTCGGCGGGGGGCGACCCGGGTTGTGCGTGGCGCTGGACGGTCACGGTCACTCCGTCGTATAGCGTCGGGCCTGGGTATCCCGGGTATGAGCAACCCACCGGGCCGATGAGGGCCGGCATGGTCGGTGCCTATCCCTCGAGCGCCTTCACCCCACCGACGATGTCCAGGAGCTCCTTGGTGATCTGCTCCTGACGGGCCTTGTTCATGAGCAGGGTGAGCGTCTCGATCATGTCCTTGGCGGCGTCGGTGGCGTTCTTCATGGCCACCATGCGCGCCGACTGCTCGCTGGCGGCGTTCTCCAGCACGGCGTGATACACCTGCATCTCCACGTAGCGCGGCAGGATCTGCTCCAGCACCGCCTGCGGCGACGGCTCATAGATATACTCCACCTCGCGGCGCAAGGCCACCTCGGCGCGTGCCCGCTCGGGACCGAGGATGTCGTGGGTGACCGTGGGCTGCACCGGCAGCAGTTGTTGCACCGTCGGGCGCTGGACGGCGGTGTTCACGAAATCGGCGTACACCATGAACACGCGGTCCGTGCGGCCCTCTAGGAACTCCTCCATGGCGATGCGCGAAATGGGCAGCGTGTCCAAGAGCGAGGGGTAATCGCCCAGTTGCGTGAACTCCGCGACGATCTGGTAGCGCAGCCGCTGGAAGAAGTCGCGCCCCTTCTTGCCCACGGCCACGATAGCCACCGGCCCGCTCTGTTCGAGCACGAAGGCGCCTGCGCGCCGGTTCAGGTTGCCGGGCAGGCCGCCCGCCAGCCCGCGGTTGGGCGTGATGTGGATGAGCAACGTGCGGTCACCGGCGCGCTGCTCCAGCAGGGGATGGATAGGGCGGCCCTCGATATCCGTGGCCTGGGCGGCCAGGTGCGACAGCACCACCCGCATCCGCTCGGCGTACGGGCGGGCGGCCAAGGCCCGCTGCTGGGCGCGCCGCATCTTGGACGCCGCCACGAGCTGGAGTGCATTGGTGATCTTGGCCGTGTTCTGCACGGAGCGGATCCGGCGACGGATCTCGCGCACGCTGGCCATGAACGTCCTCCGGGCGCGACGCGCGGGCGGCCGGCGGTGCCCGTTCCCCCGGTCGCCCGCGGCCTAGTACGGAACGGTTTGCTTGAACTCGGCGATCGCCGCGTCGAGCTTTTTGGCGGTTTCCTCCGAGATCACCTTCTCCTCGGTGATGGCCTTGCGGATCTCCGGGTGGTTGCTGGCCATAAACTCGTGGAAGGCCCGCTCAAACGCCTGCACCTTGTCCACCGGCACGTCATCCAGGTGGCCATTGGTGAGGGCGTACAGGATCTCGATCTGTGCCGCCACCGGCAGCGGCTCGAACTGCGGCTGCTTGAGCACCTCAACGGCGCGCTGGCCGCGTTCGATCTGGCGGCGGGTGGCCGGGTCCAGCTCGCTGGTGCCGAACTGGGCGAACGCCTGCAACTCGCGGTACTGCGACAGGTCCAGGCGCAGGCGGCCGGCCACCTGGCGCATGGCGCGGATCTGGGCGGCGCCGCCCACGCGGGAGACGGAGATCCCGGGGTTGATCGCGGGCCGCACGCCGGCGTTGAACAGGTCCGTCTCCAGGTAGATCTGCCCGTCCGTGATGGAGATGACGTTCGTCGGGATGTAGGCCGATACGTCGCCCGCCTGGGTCTCGATGATCGGCAGCGCGGTGAGCGAGCCGCCGCCGTACTCCGGCGCCAGCCGCGCCGCCCGCTCCAGCAGGCGCGAGTGCAGGTAGAACACATCGCCGGGGTAGGCCTCACGCCCGGGGGGCCGGCGCAACAGGAGGGAGAGCTGCCGGTAGGCCCAGGCGTGCTTGGTGAGGTCGTCGTAGATGATCAGCGCATCGCGCCCCTGCTCCATGAACTCCTCACCCATGGCGCAACCGGCGTACGGCGCCAGATACTGCAGGGCGGCCGACTCCGAGGCGGTAGCGCTTACCACGATGGTGTGCTCCATGGCGCCGGCCTCTTCCAGCGCGCCCACGATCTGCGCCACCTTGGCCGCCTTCTGGCCGATGGCCACGTAGATGCAGATCAGGTCGCCGCCTTTCTGGTTGATGATCGTGTCCACGCAGATGGCCGTCTTGCCGGTGGAGCGGTCGCCGATGATCAGCTCGCGCTGGCCGCGGCCGATGGGGATCATGGCGTCGATCGCCTTAATGCCGGTGTACATCGGCACGGTGACCGACTTGCGCGTCACCACGTTGGGAGCGATGCGCTCCACCGGCCGGGTGCGCGTGGCGTGGATCGGCCCCTTGCCGTCCAGCGGCTGCCCCAGCGGGTTGACCACCCGGCCGATGAGGGCATCGCCAACCGGCACCTCGATCACGCGCCCGGTGGTGCGCACCTCAGCGCCCTCGACGATACGGTCGTACTCACCGAGGATCACGGCCGCGACCGCGTCCTCTTCGAGGTTCATGGCGATGCCGTAGATGCTGGAGCCATCCGGCTGCGGGAACTCGAGCAGCTCGCTGACCAGCGCGCCCGACAGGCCGTGGATCCGCGCGATGCCGTCGCCCGCCTCCACCACGGTGCCCACGTTGACGGTCTCCGTGGTGACGCCGAAGCGCTCGATCTGTTCACGCAGAATGCTGGTGATCTCTTCGGTGCGTACGGGCACGAATCTCCCCCCTTTTCGGGACACGTTACCGATGAGGCGGCGCCAGCCGCCCCTGCGCCAACCTACGTCGCTTCCCCTGCCAGCGTGCGCCTCAATTGTATCAACCGCGTACGGGTGCTCCCGTCGATGAGGCGATCGCCGATGCGGGCGATGACGCCGCCGATGATCGACGGGTCCACGCGGGTGCTGAGGCGCACCTCGCGGGCGCCGGTGAGGCGACGCAGGTGCTCCGCCACCGCCTGCTCCTCCTCCGGCCCCAGGGGCACGGCAGTAGTCACCTCGGCGCGGGCGACGCCGCGTGCCGTGTCGAGCATCAGCTCGTACTCGGCGGCGATGCGCGGCGCCAGCGCCAGACGGTCGCGCTGGAGGAGCAGGAGCGCCAGGTTCATGGCCAGCGGCGACACGTCCAGCGCGCGCTGCAGCAGGCGTTGCTTGTCCTCGCGAGACACCCGAAAGCTGGTGAGAAATGGCCCCGCCCGCGGGTGGCGAACAAGCTCTGCCAGGCTGCGCAGGTCGTCGCGCCACGGGTCCTGCGTGCCGTGGTCGGTGGCGATGGCGAACACCGCTTCGGCGTAGCGGCGCGCCACGATGTCTGGCCTGCTCTTTTCGGCCATATTGTTCACCCGTTGTGGCCCCGTGCGCGGGTCGATGGACCTGTGGGCCTAGCCGCGCGCCCCGTCAGCCAAACCGGCCTCAGCGAGCACCTGCTCGATGAGCTGGCGATGCGCCGTGCGGTCCAGCGAGCGGTTGATGACCTTCTCCGCGGCGGCCACGGTGATGTCGGCGAACTCCCGCCGAAGCGCGGCGATAGCCGCATCACGCTCCAGTTGAATGTCGGCCAGCGCGCGGGCGCGCATCTGCTCGACCTCCGCCTGCGCGCGGGCGCGTGCCTCATCCTCGATCCGCTTGGCCACCGCCTGCGCTTCTGCCACGAGCTGGCGGCTCTGCTGGCGTGCCTCCTCGAGCTGGGCCTGCACCTGGCGCTCGGCGTCGATGGCCTGCGCGCGCATCCGGTCGGCCGCCTCCAGGCTCTCCTGGATGCGCTGCCGGCGCTCGTCGAGCATGCGCTGCACGGGCGGCAGCACGAACTTCCACACAATGAACAGCAAGATGCCGAAGTTGACGAACTGGGCAATCAACCCCGGCAAGTTGAGACCGAGCTTGTCCATAGACGCGCTCCGCTGACCCACCGCGTGCCGCCGGTGGGCGAAGGCCGGCGCACCGGCTTTAGAATACGAAGCCGATCATGATCGCCACCACCAGCGCGTAGATGGCGATCGCCTCCGCGAAGGCCACGCCCAGGATCATGTTGGTCTGAATGGCCGGCTGCGCCTCCGGGTTCCGACCCAGCGCCTCCATCGCGTTGCCGACGATACGGGCGATGCCGAGCGCCGGCGCAAAGCCGCCCAAGCCAATGGCCAGCGCCGCCGCGATGACCTTGGCGTCCTCCTTCCCGACGAACCAGGCCAGGAACGTAAGCAGTGACTCCACGCGATGCCTCCTCTGCGATGCTCCTTCGCTCCCCCTACCCGACGCAGGGGAGTATCCCTACCAAGCACGAGCCGTGCTCACGCGTGCGCGCCTCCGTGCGCCCCGGCTTCGGCGTGCGCCCCGTGCCCCCCGTGTGCCTCATGCTCCCCGTGGCCGGAGACCGCCATCACGCCGAACACCAGCGTGAGCATGGCGAACACGAACGCCTGGATCAACCCCACGAAGATCTCCAGCGCGTAGAACACATCCACCAGCACAAACGGCATCAGGAAGCTCATCATAAACAGCAGTACTTCTCCGGCAAAGATGTTGCCAAAGAGACGGAATGTGAAGCTAATTAGGCGAGCAAACTCACTAATAAGCTCCAAGAGGCCGACAAACACATCGATAATACCGTTCAAGATATCGCCTCGAACCAAACGACGGAAGTTAAAGAATTTCGACCCGTAGGTGAAGAAGCCTAGCGCCGTGATCCCCCAGAACTCGACGAAGATCGCAGACCAGATAGCGTAAGACAGCGGCGCGTTGATGTCGGTGTTCACCCCACGCAAGAACGGGGCGATGAAGCCGTATCGCTCATCGTCGTGCAAGGGACCCCGGTCCACCTCGTGCGCGCCGGTGGCCGCGCCGTGGTCGGCAGCCGGCAGCTCGCGGTGGAGCTCCTCTGCCAGGCGCTCGTTCAGCACGCGCAGCCGGTCCGCGTACGCCGTTCCCGCAGGGATCACCACCTCCACGAATTTGGTCTGCGTGAACAGAGGCACCAGGTGGATGCCACCCTTCTTCATGATCCAGCCGTGGATCTTCTCATCCTCGGCCAGCACCTTTTCCGGATGCTCGGCTGCTTCGTGGGCGATATGCTCGTGGATATCTTCGGTGATACCAATGACGTTAAAGATAGGCGTGAGCGCCGCCCAATTACACAGGGCGATGTAGAGAAACAGGATAAATACGACAGGAAAAAACCGGCGACCGTTCTTCTCGCCGGCGACATTATCAACCAGATTGCCAAAGCCTTCGACGGCGGATTCAAATAAGTTCTGGAAACCTCGCGGGATGAGGGCGACCTTGCGCGTGCCGAGGATCAGGACCACCGAGATGAGGGCGACCATCACCCAGCCGGTGAGGATCGTGTTGGTCACCACGAAGGGGCCGATGGCAAAGATCTTCTCCGGGCGGATCTCGATCACGGGCTGCGGCAGGCGGAAGAAGAAGAACCCCACCAGCATAAGCACGAGCACGCCCAACGCGATGCCGACGATTCGTGCCTTCACAGGTCGCCCTCCGGCCCGTCCTTGCGCCGCGGATAGAGCAAGCGCTCGGTTAGCATACGGTAGCCGCCGTAGAGCGCGGCGGCCAGCCCGAGAAAGGTCCCGACGAGCGCGAACAGTGGGGACGTGCCGAAGCGCCCATCTAGCCAGCGTCCCCCCAACACGCCGAGGATGACACACGTGGCAAAGTACCAGCCGATGCCCAGCAGCCACGCGGCCGGTACTACCCACGACATGCGCCGTCCTCGTGCGGGGCGCCTCGACTTTGAGAAATGTAGAACAAGCGGATCTAAGGGTCAAGCGCCGAGACAAACACAAAGGCCTCCCTTGGGAACTGGAAGGCCCTCCTCCGCCCGTAGGATGCGCGTTAGCCGCGGCGCCGGTCGAAGTCGTCCAGGTCGAGGCTCTCGATGAAGTCGCGGAAGGCGGACATCTTCTCGAGCTCTTCCTCGTTGACCTTGCTCTGGCCCTCCAGCGGGCGCGGCTCGGCGGGCTCTTCCTGAGAGAGGGTCACCCCCGCCTTCTCGAGCACCGACTCCTCGGCGTAGATCGGCACGTGGGCCCGCACCGCCAGGGCGATGGCGTCACTCGGGCGGGAGTCGATCTCCACTGTGCGCCCGTCGACATCCAGGATGATGCGGGCGTAGAACGTGTCGTTGGCGAGGTCGTTGACCACCACATGCAGGACGCGCGCCCCCAGCGTGTCGATCACGTTGCGGAGCAGGTCATGGGTGAGCGGGCGCGCGATGTTCACCTCCTGCAGGCGAACGGCGATAGCCTCCGCCTCGTTGGGGCCGATCCATATCGGGAGATAGCGCTCCGCGTGCTTCTCCTTCAGGATGACCACCCGCTGATAGTTCATCAGGTGGACCCTGATGCTTTCGATGGTCATCTCAACCACGCCGCTACCTCCAAGTCCACCCGGCGATCCTACCGTCTACCGAAATCATAGGACCGCTCCGGCAGCCCGTCAACGAATCATCTGGTCGGGAACCGGGAAAGCGGAAGTAGGTGGGGCGCCGGCGCGCTCTCATCGGCCATCAGCCACCGCCACCCGCCCGGCGCCGGCTTGCACCGTCAGCCCGTACACCGCCACGGCCAGCACCACCGGCGCGTACAGCAACAGGACGACCGACACCCCCAGCATGTCGGCGGCGGCGCCCACCGCCAGCAGGAGCAGCAGGGAGGCGCTGTTGGCCAGCAACAGCTGCGTCCCCAGGTAGCGGCCGCGCATGGCCGCCGGCGCCCGCTCGTGGATCACGGTCTGGGCGGGGGCGTTGACCAGCGCGTAGAAGAACCCCATCGGCACGCCGCAGGCCATCGTCACCAACACCAGCACGGACAGCGTCGCCGTGCCGAACCGCGGTCGTTCCCGGCCAATGGCGTCGATGAACTGGCCCGCCCCGGCCTGCTCCAGCGCCCGCGCGATCAGCTCCACCGAGGCCAGCGCCACCAGCGCCAGCACCACCCCGAACAGCCCCAGCGTGACCACCAGCTGCTTCGGCAGCCGCCGCGTGATCCAGGGGAGGAGGCGTAGGCCCAGGACCGCCCCCAGGGCCACCGGCGCGAACACGAACACGGCGTTGTCCGCGGCGATGTCCAGCACGTCGCGCACAAACCGCGGCACCAGCAGGCCGAAGAGCATGGCCAGGCTGCTGCTCACCGTGAGCTGTGCCAGGGCAAGCTTGCTCAATGGGTCGTGCCGAATGGTACGCAGCACCTCACCGACATCGTCGGTCACCATGCGCACCATCCCGCGCACGCTCATCGGCCGCCGGACCAGCTCCGGCTCGAAGCCGCGCGGCAGCCAGGCTACCAGCGCGGCGGCGGACAGGTACCCCGCTACCATCGCCCCGAAGAACAGATGCGGACCGCCGGTCTTGAGCAGCGCCGGTGCCAGGATCACCATCCCCAGAAATTGCGAGCCGGTGAGCGTGAGCTGAAAGAGGGCGTTGGCGGAGATAAGCTGCTGCCGGCCGACCAGCGCCGGGATGCTGGCCGATTCCGCCGGGGTGAAGAATTGACCCACCGTGGAGAAGCAGAGCGTGATCAGGAACAGGGCCGGTACCCAGCGGTCCAGCAGCAGGTACAGCACGGCCAGGGCCGCGCGCAGGGCGTTGGTGACGATGAGCACCGTACGCTTGTGCCAGCGGTCCACCATCACGCCCGCCGGGATGCTGAACACGACCGAGGGCAACACGAACGCCAGCACCAGGAACGAGCCGTAGATGCTGGAGCCGGTGCGCTCGGTGATCAGCACCAGCAAGGTGAACATGAGGCCGTTCTGGGCCGTTTGCGAGACGAGTTGCGCGGCCCACAGGCGCAGGAAACCGCGGTTGCGCAGCACGGGCCCCGGGTGCACGGGCTGCGGGGGAACGCCGGTAGGCAAGGGCGCGGTCATGCGCTCGCGCTCCGACGGGGCTGGCGGCATCGGGGCACGGGTTCCGCTGGCGATGGTTTATTCCTCACGCGAGCGTGCCGGCGGGGCCGCAGCGGGCGGTTCCGGTAGCACGCGGCCGCGCTGGACGAAGGCCTTCAGGCGCTTCTCCAGCTCCCGCCGCTCCAGGAGCACCAACCGACCGCACGTGCGGCACTTGAGCCGGATATCGGCGCCCAACCGCACGATCTGCCATTCATAACCGCCACAGGGATGCGGCTTGCGCAACCGCACGACGTCGTCCATGCGAAACTCGACCGGACCAGCCATGCCCGGTGCTCCCCCAGGGCTACGTGGTCTCACGCGCGCCGGTAGCGCGTGCCCGGTAGCGGTTGATCTCATCCCGGTAGCGCCGCGCGGCGGCACGGGCGGCCTCGGCGAAGTCCGGCCCGCGCGCAGCGTACAGGACCTGGCGCGACACGTTGACCAGAAAGCCACCCGTGCCGTCGTCCACCGCGCGCACGGCCGCGGCCGCATCGCCACCCTGCGCGCCCAGGCCCGGCATCAGGAACGGTAATTCCGGGCACAGCCGCCGCAGCCGTGCCGCGTCCTCCGGGTAGGTGACCCCCACCACCAGCCCAACGTTGCCGTGCCGGTTCCAGGCGCGGGCGCGCAGCGCCACCACCTCGTACAGCGGGCGGGCCTCGCCTTCGTCCAGAACCGGGAGATCCTGAAAGTCGCGGGCACCCGGGTTAGAGCCGCGGCACCAGATAAAGATGCCCCGCTCCGGCCGCTCGAGGAACGGCTGCACGCTGTCCGCGCCACCCCACGGGTTGACGGTGACGGCGTCAAAGCCCCACACGTCGAACAGCGCCCGCGCGTAGGCGGTGGATGTATGGCCGATGTCTCCCCGTTTGGCATCTGCCAGCACGGGGATGTCCGGCGGCACCGCCGCCAGCACGTCAGCGAGCACGCGGTAGCCGTCGCGGCCCAGCGCCTCGAAGAAGGCCAGGTTGGGCTTGTAGCAACACACCAGGTCGCTGGTGGCCTCGATCACGCGGCGCAGGAAGGCTGCCGGTTCCATCGCCGGCATCTGCGCTGGATCCGGATCGAGGCCCACGCACAGGTGCGAGCCGTTGCGGGCGGCGGCACGCCGCCACTTGTCCATGAACGCCACAGGGCTATCCTCGGCGGGCATCTCGCCGGTATTGTACACCGCACCCCCGGCCTGCGCGGGTCGCCGTTATGCAGGCACACGGATGCCGTTTCGCCTGGCCGCGAGCGCTGCTATGCTCGGCACGTGCGCATCGACGTCGTGCTGCTCCCTGCCCTTGGGAATGAACCGTTCGCCGGCGTGTGCGTGGTGGTGGACGCCCTGCGCGCGACCTCGACGATCGCCACGCTCATCGCCCGCGGCGTGGCCGAGGTCGTGGTGACCGCCACGGTGGATGAGGCGCGAGCGCTGAAGGCAGAGCGCCTGCCCGCCCACCTGCTGTGTGGTGAGGAGGGCGGCCTGCCGCCGGAGGGGTTCGATTACGGCAACTCGCCGGCCGAGTTCAGCCAGCTGGACCTGCGCGACCGCCGCGTGATCCTTACCACCAGCAACGGCACCCGTGCCCTGGCTCGGGCGGCCGATGCCTCGCTGGTGTTCACTGGCAGCCTCCTCAACCGCACCACCGCCGCCCACGTCGCGCTCGGTGAGGCGCTGCGCCGTGGTCTGGACGTGGCGTTGCTGTGTGCCGGCACGGACTACGGGCGCGCTTTCAGCCTGGAGGACACCGCCGTTTGCGGCGCCGTCATCGAGCGGATGGTGGCCGGGCACGAGGGCCCGCTCACCGAGCTCGCCCTTACGGACAGCGCCATGGCTGCGTACCGCTTGTGGCGCTCCTACACCAGCCCCCGCTTGCTGCTGGGCGAATCAACCCACGGCCAGGCGCTGGCCCGCCTCGGCCTGGCCGCCGACCTCGATTTCTGCGCCCAGCTCGACGTCTATCCTGTGGCCCCGCGCCTGCACCGCGGCGCGGACGGCTCGCTGGTGATTCGCGCCACGTGAGCGAGAGCGGACGCGGACCGGACTATCGGCGGCGCTAAAGGCCGGCCCCTCGACGCCGCGTCCCAAGACGGCCGGGCCCGGGGCCAAGCGCTGCGGGATGCCCCGAGCGCAGCGGCGCCAGGTGCGCACCGGCTCGCCCGGGGTAGATGAGACCTCACCGGGCCGCGAAGCGGTCCGGACGGAAGGGAGCGAGCAGCGGATCCAGCCGACCGGTGGTCACCTCCTGCGCCAGCAGGCGGCCGAGCAGCGGACCCAGCGTGACACCGCTGTGCGTGACGGCCACGTACGCGTTCTCCCAGCCCGGGAGCCGTCCCACCACCGATACCCCATCCACCGGCACGGGACGCACGCCCACGTACACGCGCTGCACGCGCGTTGCCGGCGGAACGCGCAGTGCGGCGTACAGCCGGGCCACCAACACACCGGCCACACCAGGCGGCGGTTCCAGCGGAGTGTCTTCTCGCGTGAAGGCGTCCACATCCTCAGCGCCCAGGCGCAGGCCACCGCTCACGTCCGGTCGGGCGTGCACACCGGGCGCGTAGATCACCCGGCCCAGGGTGCCGGCCGGCACCGGCGTGGTCACGGCCAGCAGGCCCGGCCGGCGCTCCAGCGGCAGGGTGAACCCGAGCATTTGTGTCAGCGCTGGGGTGCCCGTGCCGGCGCAGATGGCTATCGCGCCGGCCCCGATGCGTGCACCGTCGGCGCTCACCGCCTCCACCCGCGCCCCCTTGGCGTACAGGGCTGTCACCGGCGCCCGTTCGCGGACCTCGGCGCCTAGGGCACGGGCCCGCGCGATCAGGGCCCGCGTCACCGTCGGTGCGTCCACCCAGGTGTCGCGCTCGTAGTAGGCGGCGGCCGCAGCGCTGCCCAGCACGACCCCGGGCTCAAGCTCCGCAACCTCCTGCGGGTTCAGCCAGCGCACGGCGTAGCCACGGGCGCGCAGCCGCGCTACCCGCTCCGCCAGGCGGCGCATCCCGTCCTCCGTGTCCACCCACTCCAGACAACCACCGCCTCGCCGCACCTCCTCACCCAGGGCGCGGCCGACGGCCTCGTACTCGGCCATGCCCAGGGCGTTGAGGCGGTGGTACGCCTCCGGCTCCTTGCTCACCGCGTTCAGCCAGGAGAAGCTGTTGCCGGTGGCGCCCCCGGCCACCGTGCCCCCCTCCAGCACCAGCACCCGCGCGCCGGCCTCAGCCAGCCGCCAGGCCGTGGCCGCGCCCACGATCCCGGCCCCGACCACCACCACATCGACGATGGGCACCGTCATGCGCGCCTCCGTGCGCTTCTTCTTGTGTCTCGGGTCATCCGCGACTACGATCGCAGTCTAATCGCGGCATCGTCCTCAGGAGAACCGCCGTCCGTGACCACCACCGACCGCCGCCTCACGGAAGCCGACGCCGCCGCTATCGCCGCGCTGGCGGTACGCGTTAAAGAGAACATCGCCCGCGTGATCGTGGGCAAAGAGGACGTGATCGACCTGGTTCTGGTGGCGTTGATCGCTGAAGGCCATATTCTCATCGAAGATGTGCCGGGCATCGGCAAGACCACACTGGCCAAGGCCATCGCCCGTTCGCTGAACTGCTCCTTCCGCCGCATCCAGTTCACCCCGGACCTCGTCCCATCTGACATCACCGGCATTAACGTCTACAACCAGCGCGACGCCGTGTTCGAGTTCCGCCCCGGGCCGATCATCGCCCAGATCGTGCTGGCCGATGAGATCAACCGTGCCACCCCGCGCACCCAGGCGGCGCTCCTGGAGGCGATGGAAGAGCGGCAGATCACGGTAGACGGGCAGACGATGCCGCTGCCGCACCCGTTTCTGGTGCTGGCCACCCAGAACCCCATCGAGCTGGAGGGCACCTTCCCGCTGCCGGAGGCGCAGCTCGACCGTTTTCTCCTCCGCCTGAGCATGGGTTACCCCACGGAGGCGGAGGAGGAGGCCATGCTCGAGCGCTTCGAGGGGGAGAACCCGCTGGACCACCTCACGCCCGTGGTCGGGGTGGACGAGCTGCGCCACATGGCCCGGGCGGCGGAGCGGGTGCACGTGGAACCGGTGGTGCGGCGCTACCTGGTGCAGATCGTGCGCGCCACCCGCGAGCACCCGTCCCTCGACCTGGGCGCCAGCCCCCGCGCCAGCCTGGCCCTCTTCCGCGCCGCCCGCGCCCTGGCGCTCATCCGCGGCCGCCCGTACCTGCTCCCGGACGATATCAAGCGCCTGGCACCCTACGTGCTGCCACACCGGCTGATCCTGTCCTCGCAGACGCGGCTGCGCGGCCGGGACGCGGCCGGGGTGGTGGACGAGGTGCTGCACGCGGTACCGGCGCCGGTGCTGGAGTAGCGATGCTGTTTCGACAGCTCTGGCCCTCCCTGTCCGTGCTGTTGCTGCTCGTCGGCATCGGCCTCCGCGAGCCGGCGGTGGCGGCCGTGGGCGCGCTGGTGTTGTTCGCCGGTGGCCTCTCCCACCTATGGAGCCGCCTGGCGCTGGAGCGGCTGGAGTACCGCCGGCAACTGCCGGAACATCGCGCCTTTGTGGGGGAGACCATCGAGGTGCGCTACAGCCTGTCCAACCGCAAAGCGCTGCCGTTGCCCTGGGTGGAGGTACGCGAGTACGTGCCCGATTCCCTGCCGGCATTGGACGCCCACGCCGCGCCATCCGCGCGCCCTGGCTCCCTGCAGGTGGACCGCAGCACCTCCCTGGCCTGGTACGAGCGCGTCTCCTGGCGCCACCGCTTCCTCTGCCGCCAACGCGGCTATTACCCGTTCGGCCCGGCGCTGCTGCGTTCGGGCGACGTCTTCGGCCTGTTCCCCGTGGAGGGGGAGGCGCCGGCACGCCATTACGTCACGGTGCTGCCTCGCCTGGCGGACCTGCCGGAGCTCGGCCTGCCGGCGGAGCGGCCCTTCGGCGAGGCCCGCTCCGGCACGCGCCTCTTCGAGGACCCCAGCCGCATCCTCGGCCTGCGCGATTACCGTCCCGGCGACCCGCTCAAACGCATCGACTGGAAGGCCACGGCCCGCCGCCGGGCGTTGCAGTCGCGCGTGTACGAACCCTCCGCCTCCCTCTACCTGCTGCTGGCGCTCAACGTGGACACCTTCGCCCAGAGCTGGGAGGGGTACGACCCCGTGCTCCTGGAGCGGGCGGTGACGGTGGCTGGATCCGTGGCGCGGTGGGCCGAAGGGCGGCGCTACGCGGTGGGCCTGGTGGCGAACAGCAGCGTGCCCGGCGCCGACCGCCCCATCACCGTGCCCCCCGGCCGTGACCCCGACCAGCTCACGCGCGTGCTAGAGGCGCTGGCAATGGTGGCGCCGTTCACCATCGCGCCGCTGGCCAGCGTGCTGGCCGAGACCGCCCGCCACCTGCCCATGGGCGCCACCGTGGTGGCGGTGGCCGGCTTCCCGTCCGAGGGTCTCACCGATCGCCTGGAGCGGCTGGCTCGCCGCGGCCATCCCACCACCCTGCTCTGGGTGGGCGATGAGCCACCCCCGGCCTGCGAGCGCGTGCGTCTGTACCACCTCGCCGCGGTCATGCGCCGCATCGAGCGCGAGTGGCTGGCGGCGGGCGGGGGACCGCGGCGGGCGGGCGCCCCAGTCTCGCCGGAGGACGGCGCCCAGCGCGAGGAGGCGGACCCGATCCGCCGCTGGGCGCGACCAACCTGAGGGGGGGGCGGTGATGTGGCGGCGTCGGCTGGCGGAATGGACGCTGCTCACCAGCGAGGCGGTGGTGCTGTTTATGGTTGCGGCGGCGCTGGCGGCCGTGGCCGGGGGCCGAGGACCGTCGTTCCTCACGGTGTGGGTCGCCGTGCTCGGCGGTTTCATGCTGGTGCGGGTTCTGCTGCGCTTCGACGTGAGTGCGCCACCGCTGGTGGTGGCCGGCGCGGCCGCGACGGTGCTGGCGCTGCTCGCTCTCGCCAACCTGCAGTACGACCCCTCCGCCGGGCCACTCTCGCTGGCCTGGTTGGCGGAGCTGGCCGCCCATCCGGACGGTTTCCTGCGCGACCGCTGGCCGGCGGTGTGGGGCGTGGCTGTGCTGTGCGCCAGCTGGTTCCGCGGCGTGTGGGCGGCGCAACATGAGCTCACGTACGGCCGGGCTCTCCTGTCCACCAGTGTGGGCCTGGTCGCAGTGGTCATGCTGGTGCTGTTCTGGCAGGGGAGCCGCGCGGCGGGCGCGATCAACACGGCGGCACTGCCGTATTTCATGCTCGGGTTTCTGTCACTGGCCCTGGTGCACCTGGCGCAGGCCGAGTATCAGACCGGTGCCTTCCTACGCGGCCCCTGGCTGCTCACCCTGGGCGGCACGGTGGCGCTCCTCGCCCTGCTCAGCATCGCCGCCGGACTGTTCCCGCTGGACGCGCTCAACCGCCTGCTGGCGCCCGTCGGCTGGGCCACGCTGTGGCTCCTGGACCTGGCGATCTTCATCATCGCCTACCCGATCGCCCTGCTCGTGGTCTGGCTGCTGCGTCTGGTCACCGGCGGCCGACCGCTGGAGTGGCCCCAGCCGCGCAACCTGGCCACCACCACGGCCGAGCAGGTGCAGCGCCACGGCGAGCAGAGCCTGCTCGTTGCCGTGCTGGTGTTCCTGCTCAAGGTGGCGCTGGCGCTGGCGCTGGCGGCGCTGGTTGGCTTCGTCCTCTGGCTGATCTTCCGGCGTCTGCGGCGGCCGTGGCGAAGCGAAGAGCCAGAGGAGACGCGCGAGGCGCTGCACGAGGGTGGGTTGGGCAACGACCTGGCCGCCCTGATGGGGGCGCTGGTCGGTCGCTTCCGTCATATCCGGGGTGGCCGGGAGCCGGACCTGCCGCCTGGGGTGCTGGCCGTGCGTCGGCTCTACCTGCGCGCCCTGCAGCGCGCCGAGGAGCGGGGTGTGGTGCGGCCGCCGACAGCCACCCCGCACGAGTTCGCGCCGGACCTAGCACGAGCGCTCAACAACCCCGCCGCACATGACCTCAGCGAGCGGTTCGCCGCCGCCCGCTACGGGCTCCTTCCGCCCGCGCCATCCGCGCTAGCTGAGCTGGAACGGGAGGTGGGCTGAGCGGACCGTGGCGCTCGGGCGGTCGAAGCCAAAGGGTTGGCTTCCTCATCAAGCCGGGGCGCCTCAGGGGCCGATGCTCTCCAGCACCAGCGTCGGGCCGCGGGTGACCTCGTACTTGACCAGCGTGCGGCGCTCGTCGGCCCGATACCAGGCAGTGTTGGTGACGCCGGCCGCGCGGAACTCCACCCGCCACGCCTGTTCGGCGCCGCCGGGCAGGTCCACGTTCCCCCGGCCGGTCGTCTCCACCGTGGCCACGGCGCGGCTCACGCTGCCACGCTTGGGGTCCACGATGATGTTGCCGAAACGCACGCTGGCCCCGACCCCCTGGTCCAGGGCACGCCATAAGAAGAGCGAGGCCAGGTTGTCGTAGGCCGAGGGGCCGATTGTCACCTCGGTGCGGCGGCCGCGCCCGCCGTCGTCGAGCGTCACCACCACCCGCTCCGGTCCGTACTCGGCGCGGGTCACGTACCGGCGCTCGCCGTCCACCACCACCCGCTCGGAGCGCACGGGCTTCATGGTGTCGCGCTGCACCACCACGGTGGCGGTGTCCGTCTGGGTCGGGCCAAAGTCGTAGGCCACGCTCAGGCGCAGGTCCGCGCCCTCCGACGCCACCGTCAAGAGAGCCGTGCCGATCTGCTCCCCCTTGGCGTTGAGCACCCGGTAGCGGGCCTCTTCCGGGGCGGCGAGCGGCCGGGCGATGGTCAGGACCTGAGTCTCGACCGTCTCACCGCAGACGGTCAGGAACAGCACAGCGAGGAGCAGGGGCAGCAGGCGGAGGCGGGCGGGCACGGATACCTCTACACGGCCACCGGTAGGACGCGGGCCAGGCGCGCCACCGCCGCGTCGATGTGCCGGCGCTCGATGCCGTAATGCGTGACCAGGCGGATGCGACGCGGGCCAAAGTTGGTGGCCAGCACGCCGGCCTGCGCCAGGCGGGGCAGGAACTCATCCGCCGTGCCCTCGCGCAGCGTGAACACGACGATGTTCGTCTCCACCGCCGCCGGGTCGATCTCCACCCCCGGCAGCTCCGCCAGCCGCTCGGCCAGGTAGCGGGCGTGGGCGTGGTCCTCGGCCAGCCGGTCGATCATCGTCTCCAGGGCCACGATGCCGGCCGCCGCCACCGCGCCCACCTGGCGCATGCCGCCGCCCAGCATCTTGCGCACGCGCCGCGCCCGCGCGATGAAGGCGCGCGAGCCGCACAGCAGCGAGCCCACCGGCGCCGACAGCCCCTTAGACAGGCAGAACATGACGGAGTCGGCGTCGCGGGCCAGCTCGGCCGCCGGCACGCCCAGGGCCACGGCGGCGTTGAAGATGCGGGCCCCGTCCAGGTGGATGGGGATACCGTGGCGACGCGCCACCGCCACCACCGGCGCCAGGTCGTCCGGGGAGAGGGCGGTGCCGCCGCAGCGGTTGTGCGTGTTCTCCAGGCAGAGGAGCGCCGTGCGCGGGAAGTGGATGTCCTCCGGCCGGATCACGGCCGCCACGTCCTCGGCGCGCAGCCGGCCGCGGCGATCGTTGGGCACCGTGCGCAGCAGCACCCCGCCCAGCGCCGAGGCGCCGCCCACCTCGTAGTGCAGGATGTGCGACTCGTCGCCGACGATCACCTCATCACCGCGGCGGGTGTGGGTGATCACGGCCACCAGGTTGGCCATCGTGCCGGAGGGCATGAACAGCGCGGCCTCCTTGCCCAGCAGCCGCGCCGCCATCTCCTCCAGCCGCTTGACCGTCGGGTCGTCCTCGAACACGTCATCGCCCAGCTCGGCGTCGCGGATGGCGCGGCGCATGGCCTCCGTCGGCTGGGTGACCGTATCGCTGCGCAGGTCGATGACCTCCATGGCCCACCCCTCGCCGCACGCCGGCAGCCCGCTCACGTCCGCTGCCACAGCGTGTGCCAGCCCTGGCCGCCGCGGATGGCGGCGATCTCCTCCCGCCGCTCGGCCGCCACCAGCTCACGCCAGACGGCGTCGCACATCGCGCGCACGCCCGCGTGCCCGCTTTCCTCCAGCCGCCGCACGATGCGCTCCCACACCCCACACTCGGCCAGCGCCGCCACGTGGCGCGGCCATTGAAAGGAAAGGATCTTGTCCGGCAGGGGTAGGCGGGGGCGGAGCTGCTTCAGGCTGCGGAAGCGCTCCTCCACGGAACTGGCGCGGCTGACGAGCGTGACAAGCGGCGGGTCGATCTCCGTGCTGCGCGTGTCCACCAGCAGACGCTTATCCACGGGCATCTGGAAGCGGATGATGAGCACCTCCGCCGTGTCCACCACGTGGAAGATCTCGTCGAGATCGAGGCCAAAGTCGTTGCTCATCGACGGGCCCGCGTTTGGAGCCGGACGCCGTGCTCGGGGATCGATGCCGGCGTAGACGCCCTTCATTCTACGTGCCCACCGCCGGCAGGGGCAAACGCGCCCGCCGCCGACATCGCTCGGGCCGACGCCCCGCGGCGCGCCGGTAACGATCTGCCAGACCGACGGTGATTGATTAGCAGACGCGGCTCTTCAGCGAGATCCGTCCCCCGCCGGCACCGGCTCCGCGTTCACCTCGTTGACCAGGCGCATCAACCTTCCAAGCGTCTCGAGCCGCTCGGCCAGGGTTTCTCCGGCCGGCGCCACGCGGAGCGTGGTAACGCCCGCGTCCCGGTACACGCGGATGCGCTGCTTGACCATCGCGTCGGTGCCAAGCAGGTTGCTCTTGATCACAAACTCATCCGGGATCAGGGCGGCCGCCTCGTCACGCCGCCCCGCCAACCACAGGGCCTGCACGCGTTCGACCAACTCGCCATATCCCTGGCGGGCGTACGCGTCCTTGTAGAAATTCCGTTGTCGCGACCCCATGGCGCCGATCTCAAAGGCGAAGCCCGGCTTCCGAGCCGCGATCAGGTTGTCCAGGTCATCAGAGAAGGCGACGACCCCACCGGCGTGGATGTCCAGGTCCGCGAGCGAGCGGCCGGCGCGGGCCGCGCCCCGGCGAATCGGCTCAAGGAACACATCGGCGTGCTCGGGCATGAACGAGCTGGCGATCCAGCCGTCGGCCAGCTCACCGGTCATCTCCAGACTCCGGGGACCGAGGGTGGCGAGATAAATGGGCACCGGCCACGGCGGCGCGCTGGTCTTCAACGCCCGTCCTTCGCCGCCCGGCAGCGGCAACCGGTACACCGTGCCTTCATAGACCACGCGCTCACCGCGCAGAGCCATGCGCACGATCTCGACCGTCTCGCGCAGGCGAGCCACGGCCCGCGCGAACGGGATACCGTGCCATCCCTCGATCACCTGCGGCCCACTGGTGCCCAGGCCCAGGACGAAGCGCCCGCCGGATAGCGATGCCAGGGTGAGCGCCGTCATCGCGATGACGGCCGGGGTGCGGGTCCCCGCCTGGGCGATGCTCGTGCCCAGGGTGATGCGCTCCGTTTTGCCTGCCATGTAGGCGAGCGGCGTAAACGCGTCGAACCCCCACGCCTCGCTTGACCAGGCGCTGGCCACCCCCAACCGTTCCGCCTCGCGCAGGAATGCCGCCTCTTCTTCCCAACTGCCCCGTCCGCTTCCGATACCAATACCGACGCGCATGGCCCCCTCTCCGCTCAACTCGCGAAGCGCTGGGCAATGGCCTGAAGCTGCCGCAGGTGATCGAGGTCGTGCACCCGCATGAACAGCAGCCACTCCCGCCAGTTCAGTGGCCCGAACCACCGGTGCGTGATGGTCACATCCAGGTGCTCGTTGCCACGCGCCCGGAGCACGCGCGCAAGCAGCCGCTCGCGGCGCGACTGGTACGTCTGCCAGAAGTCCTCGGCCGAGCGCAGTTGCCGATGTATCTCCCCGGAGATCTCATCCCCGGTCGGCGGTGGGGGAGTGCCGTGGTCCAGCACCCCCTCGATGGCCTGTGCCCCGTATTCGTTCATCTCCAGCACATGGGTCAGAACCTCCGCGGCCGACCATTCGCCGGGGCCGGGGCGCTCAAAGAAGCGGGCGGGCGGCACCGCCGCGGCGGCCTCGCGCAGGGGAAGGGTGTCGCGCCGCACTTTGTCGACCAGCTCCGGGACGCTCAGTTTGTTCGCCTGGCTGAGCAGGTAACTGCGGACCCGCTGGACTTCTTCCGTCGAGGGCATCACGATGTCCTCCTTCTGGCAAGCACGCGAGACGGGTTGCCCGTGGCCGTGGCTTCCCCCGCGTGGGTCAGTTGCAGCATGCAACGATCCTAGCACAGTAAGTTCGTCTGTGCAACTTATTACGGCTGCTATACTGGGTGCGTGCGCGGTGTGTCGCTCGGAAGCCTGAACTGCCCGGTAGCCCGCACGCTCGATGTCGTGGGCGAGCGCTGGACGTTGCTGATCCTGCGCGACGCCTTCAACGGCGTGCGCCGCTACGAGGACTTTGCCGCGCGGCTGCCCATCGCCCGCAACGTGCTCGCCCGACGGCTGCAGAAACTGGTCGCGCACGGCATTCTCAGCCGGGTGCCGTACCAGGACCACCCGCCGCGGTACGAGTACCGGCTTACCCCGGCGGGGATGGAGCTCTACCCGGTGATCGTCGCGCTGGTGCAATGGGGCAATCGCTACCGCATGGGGGCAACGGCGCCGACGATTGAGGTCCGGCACAAGGCGTGCGGCCACCAGGCCGAAGCCGTGGTGGTTTGTTCCCACTGCGGTGAACGGTTGTCGGCGCGGGACGCTCAGGGTGTCCACCGCGCGCCGACCGCCGTCCCTCCCGGCGCCGATGAGCACGCCGCCTCGACGGCCGACCGTGACGCGGACGGGGCACCGCACCCAGGGGCACGCTAGGCCCTTGCTCCGGCTCTCGCCCGGCGAGCGCCGACCGCCGGACGGCGCCAACAGACCCCAGGAGGGTCGGCTGGGCGCCGCACGCGTGGTTCCAGCGGGGTCGGTCTCCTAAAGGCCGCCGCTCGTGCCGAGGCCGAAGATGTCCAGGCGCTGGAAGTAGGGGTTGAGCAGCGTCCAGCGGTTGGTGAACACCAGGATGCCGGCACCGATCAGCACCACGCCGCTCACCACCTCCACCACCGGGATCAGCCGCCGCGCGCGCTTGAGCGCGACGCCGGCCCGACCCGCCAGCAGCCCGGTCACCAGAAACGGCAGGCCCAGACCGGCGGAGTAGAAGGCCAAGAGCAGCGCCCCCTTGCCCACCGTGGCCGACGAGCCGGCCAGCGTGAGGATGCTGCCCAGCACCGGGCCGATGCACGGCACCCAGGTCACGGCCAGCGCGCCGCCCACCAGCGCCCAGCCGGCCACCCCGCGCGGGTTGCCACCGCTCCCACCCATGCCGAAGCCCCGGTACAAGAGCGGGATGCGCACGATGCCCGCCTGGTGCAGGCCGAGCACGATCAGCAGCCCCCCCGCAACCTTGGCCAGCGTGCCCAGGTGGTCGCGCAGGGCGTAGCCGACCAGGCCCACGCTGGCGCCCAGGGCGATGAACACGGCGCTGAACCCGAGGATGAACGCCAACGAGCGGATGAGCACGTCCCGCCGCGTGGCGGCCGCCCCCGCCACGGTGGCCCCCGCCATCTGCGCCACGTACACGGGCACCAGCGGCATCACACAGGGCGAAAGGAACGAGACCGTCCCGGCCGCCAGGGCGATAACCGGGCCGAACGCGCCGTCAACGCTCACCGCGACCTCCCATCAGCGCCGCTCCGACTCCGCGTCGGGCGGGAAGGGGCTGTCCGCGCCGCCCTCCGCCGGCAAGCCGAGCAGTTTGGCCCGCGCCCGCTCGTAGCGCGCTTTGGAGTGGCTCTCCCGCCGCAGGAGCGCCACGCGGTGCAGTGGGTCCATGGGCTTGCCCTCCAGCAGCACCTCGTGTAGCCGGCGCAGGTCCTCGTACCAACGCTCCCAGGCGGCGCGGTACTCCTTGACCGTCTGTTCGTCCAGCGGCATCGCCTCGCTCCGCGGCCCGGCTGCCCCGATCATAGCGCCCGCGGCCGTCGCCCGCATTGGCCCAGCCCGCCCCGCGGGCTATGCTGCCCTCGATGCCGGTGCGCACTAACGTCACGCGCCTGCTCGACGCCCGCGGCATCGCCTACACGCCGGTGACGTACGACGCCACCCGCTTCCACTCCGCCGAGGAGGTGGCGACGCTCATCGGCGTACCGGCGGCGCGGGTGTACAAGACGATCGTCGTGCTGCGCGCGGACCGCACCGGCCAGCCTCTGCTGGTGCTCGTGCCCGGCGACCGGGCGGTGGACCTCAAGCGCCTGGCGGCGGCCCTGGGCGAGAAGAAGCTGCGGGTGGCCACGCAGCGGGAGGCGGAGGCGCTCACCGGTCTGCAGGTGGGCGGCATCTCCGCCCTGGCGCTCCTCCACCGCCGGTTCGAGGTCTACCTGGACCGCAGCGCCGAGCACTGGGCCGAGGACGGCATCTACGTGAGCGGCGGGCTGCGCGGGCTCAGCATTTGCCTGCGCCCGGTCGATCTGCTTGCCCTCACCGGCGGCCGCACCGTGGACGCCGCCGGACCGCCACCGTCGGGTTGAGGGGCACACGGGCCAAACAGGAGGAAGAGTATGGAGCCGGCGCTGCGCGCCCTGCTGGAGGAGCTGGCCGCCTTCGGCCGCGAGCACGACGCGCGCGAGGCGGAGCACGCCCGGCGGACGCTCAACATTACGCCGGAGACGGGCGCGTTCCTGGCGATCCTCATCCAGGCCACGCGTGCCCGCCGCATCCTCGAGATCGGCACCTCCAACGCCTACTCCACCATCTGGCTGGCCTGGGCGGCGGCGCAGACGGACGGTCACGTCACCACGGTGGAGCGCAGCGCGGAGAAAGCGACGATGGCCCGCGCCAACCTGGCCCGCGCCGGGCTTCTTGACCGCGTCACCCTGTGCGAGGGGCCGGCGCTCGACGTGCTGCCCGGCCTCAGCGGGCCGTTCGATTTCATCTTTCTGGACGCCGACCGGCCCAACTACCCCGTCTACCTCGACCTGCTCCTGCCGCGCCTGCGCCCCGGCGGCCTCTTAGTGGCGGACAACGCTGTCTCCCACGCTGCGGAGATGCGTGACTACCTCGCCCGCCTCCAATCCGATCCCGCCCTGGAGAGCGTCACGGTACCCATCGGCAACGGCGAGGAGCTGACCTACAAGCGTCCCTGACGAGGGCCGGAGAGTGGGGAGCAAGGCCGCGCCTCACCAGGACGGGCGCGCGGCGTCCAGCAGCAGGCCGAGCGCCAGGAGCAGGCCGAAGTCGCGATGCAGTTTGGCCGTGCCCACCATCACGCCGTCCAGGGGCAGCACGCCCTCGCTGATGCCCAGGGCTCGCACCAGCCGCACCGCCCGCGGCAGGGTAAGCAGGGCCAGCAGCACGGGCGGCGGCAGGACGCCGCTCGCCACCAGGGCCGGCAGCAACGCGTGGCCGCCCAGCACGAGCAGGGCGTACTCGTAGCCGGCGACGCGGCGACCAAGCAGGTTGGCCAGGGTGCGCTTGCCGTGGGCGCGGTCATACTCCATATCGCGCACGTTATTGACGTGCAGGATCGCCGTCACCAGCAGGCCGATGGGCACGGAGAGCAGGAACGCCTGCCCCGTCCACCGCTCCGTCTGCACGAAGTGCGCGCCCATGACGATCACGGGCCCCATAAAGACGAACACCGTCACCTCGCCCAGCGCCCGGTAGCCGAGCGCGAACGGCCGGGCGGTGTAGGCGTAGCCGGCGAAGACGCTCAGCACCCCTACCGCCAGCAGGTCCGGCCCGGTCTGCGCTACCAGGGCAAGGCCGCACACCGCGCCTACCGCCATCGCTGCCACGCCGCCGCGCAGCAGCGCCTCCGGCGGCAGCACCCCGGTCCGCACCACCATGTCGGCCCGACGCGGGCGCGTGTGGTCCAGCCCCTGCACGTGGTCGAAGTGCTCGTTGAGCATGTTGGTGGCGGCCTGGATGGCGACGGCACCGACCAGGGCCAGCAGAAAGCGGTGCGGCAGGAAGGTCTCCGGCAACGCCAGCGTCGTGCCGGCCAGCACGGGCACGAAACTGGCGCTCAGCGTGCGCGGCCGCGTCGCCCGATACCAGGCCCGCGCCTGCCGAAACCAGCCACTCCCACCGTGCCGAGTGTCGAACGCCCCCTCGTGCACGCCCTCACCTCCGCGCGGTGTGCAGCGTGACGGCGCCGGGCCAGAAGCGACGCATCTGCACCCCCCGGAGGCCAGCCGCCGTCAGCGCCGCGGCCAGCTCCTCGCCGTCCACAAACCGCTCCACCGAGTCCGGCAGGTAACGGTAGGCGGCGGGCCGACCGGAGATGAGGCCGCCGGCCGCCGGCACCAGTCGCTGGAAGTAGAGGCCAAAGAGCGTTGCCAGCGGACCGGGCCGCGGCCTAGTGATCTCCAGGCAGGCGAAAGCGCCGCCGGGCCGCAGCACGCGCCGCACCTCGCGCAGCGCCGCCCCAAGGTCCGCCACGTTGCGCAGGGTGAAGGCCGTGACCGCGCCGGCAAAGGCGCCGTCGGCGAAGGGCAGATGTAACCCATCGCCCCGCACCAGGTGCACCCCCTGCACGCCGCGCGCGGTGAACTTGGCCCGCCCCACGCGCAGCATGCCCGCCGACAGGTCCAGGCCCACCACGTCGCGGCCCGGTACACCACAGCGCAGGGCCAAGGCCAGGTCGCCGGTGCCCGTGCCCAGGTCAAGCAGCGGACCGGGTGGAAGGTCGGTAAGAGCGGCCACGGCCAGCCGCCGCCAGCGCACGTCCTGGCCGACGCTCATCAGCCGGTTGAGCAGGTCGTAGCGGTGGGCGATGGTGTCGAACATGGCGCCGACGGCGCGGGCCCGCTCGAAGGGGTGCATCGGTACTCACCCCCCGTGCTGCCAGGGCAGCGCCACCCGCTCCACGGCGCTCACCAGCAGGGTGAGGCCCCAGCCCATGAGGGCGGTGGTGGCCAGGCCGGCGTAGAGCGTCTCGATGTCCAGCACCTGGTAGGCGCGCCAGATGCGCGCGCCCACACCGTTGCTGGCGGCCAAGAACTCCGTGCCCACGATCACGATCAGGGCGAAGCCCAGCGCCAGGCGGGCGCCGGTGCACACCGCCGGCAGCGCCCCCGGCCAGGCCACGGAGCGGTACTGCTTCCAGCGCGAGGCGCGCAGCGAGCGGGCAACGTCCAGATACACCGGCTCGATGCGGCGCACCCCGGCCAGCGTCTCCAACAGCATCAGGAAGAAGACGCTGAAGGCGATCATGAACAGCTTGCCCCGCTCACCGATGCCGAACAGCACCAGCACCAGCGGCAGCACGGCGATGCGCGGGATCGGGTAGAGGGCGGTCACCAGGGGAAGCAATGCCACCCGCACCGGCCGCCACAAGCCCATGGCCATGCCCAGGGCCACGGCCGGCGCGGCGCCCAGGGCAAACCCGGCCAAAAGCCGCGCCAGGCTGACGCGCACGTCGTGGAGCAGCACGCCCTCCCGCGCCAGCCGCCACCAGGTGCGCGCCACCGCGCTGGGAGGCGGAAAGAAGAGGGGGTCCAGCCAGCCGCGCCGCGCCGCCAGCTCCCACAGGGCGAGCAGCAGGGCGGGCGCAAGCAGCGCCGTGCCGGCCGCGGCGAACGGCCGGTGCAGGGCGAGCCACACCCGGCCGCCCCGTGCGTGGAGAAGAGTGCCCATGCCGCGCTCACCGGCCACCGCTGGCCCTCCTTACCTCGTCTCTGAGCACCTGCCAAATCGCCACCGTGAGGGCGCCGAAGCGCGGGTCGGCGCGCAGCTCGGCCACGCGGCGGGGCCGGGGGAACGGCACGTCGAACACGGCGCGGACGGTGGCGGGGCGGGCGCTCAACACCAGCACGCGGTCGCCCAGCAGCACCGCCTCGTCGATGCTGTGGGTCACGAACAGCACCGTCTGGCCGGTACGCGCCAGCAGGGTCTGCAGCTCCTCCTGGAGGAGCAACCGGGTAGGCTCGTCCAGGGCGCTAAACGGCTCGTCCATGAGCAACACGTCGGCGTCGGCCACCAGCGCGCGGGCGATAGCCACCCGCTGGCGCATCCCTTCCGAAAGCTGGGCCGGGTAGGCACGGGCGAAGCCCTCCAGCCCCATGCGGGCCAGCACGGCGCGGGCGGCCGCATGGCGGTCACGCCGCCGCACCCCTGCCGCCCACAGCGGGTAGGCCACGTTGTCCAGCACCGTGAGCCAGGGAAAGAGGGAGACGCCCTGAAACACCAGCGCCGTCGGCAGGCGCCGCTGCCGGTGCAGCACGGCGGCCGTGCCGGCCGTGGGCCGCTCCAGGCCGGCCAGGAGGCGCAAGAGCGTGCTCTTGCCGCAGCCGCTCGGCCCCACCACCACGCAGAACTCCCCCTCCCGCACCTCCAGGTCCAGCCCGGCGATGGCCTCCACCACACCGCGACCGCCCGGGCCGGGATAGCGCTTTACCAACCCCGCCACCGCCACGTGCACGGGCAACGCGCCGGCCCTGGCGCCCGCCGGTGGCCGATCGCCGATGGCCGCCACCGCGGCGCTGCCGGGATCGCCGCTCGGGAACGGGAAGAGCCGGGCCAGGGTGCGGCCCAGGCGCGTGTCAGCCGCGACGGAACGGGCCAAGGGTCTTCACCGCCTCCCGGGCATAGCTGGGGTCGATGAGCGAGGCGATATCCAGCGGCTGGTCATAGGTCAGCCGGCCCTGCTCTTTGAAGAACTTCTGCTGGTTCTCCAGCGAGGTGACGTTCACCGTGCCGTCCGGCTCGCCGTAGGGGCGGGCCGCGGCCTGGATCGTCGCCACGGGCACGTTCGTGTACTTGGAGATGATGGCCAGGATGGCCGGGTCGGACCAGCCACCGCTCTCCAGGTCGCGCACGGCCTTCAGGTAGGCCACCATGAAGCCCTGGGCGAGGCGGGGGTGCTTCTCCGCCCAGGCGGCGTTGTAGTACACGGCGGTGGGCTGGTCGCCGTCCAGGAAGCTGTTGTGCAAGACGTGCACCTGCCCCTGGCGGACGCCCAGGGAGGCGAAGGGCTCGCCCAGCATGGCGCCGGCGATGGCGCCGGAGTCCAGCGCCTGGGCCACGTTCTGGAAGGGGATGGCCACCACCTCCACGTCGCGGCTGGTGAGCCCGCCGGCGTTGAGGGCCCGCTCCAGCCAGTACTCGGTGGCGGCGCCGAAGGCGTTGATCGCCACCTTCTTGCCCCTGAGGTCGGCGATGCGGGTGATGCGCCCCTCGTCGTACGCCTTCTTGCTCACCACCAGCGGGGTGGTGAGCGGCGGCCGCTCGGCGTGCAGCGGCGCCACGATCTTGATCGCCTGCTTCTGCCCCAGGGCGCGCGCCCGCGCCGCCAGGTTGAAGTAGGCGGATCCGATGCCGCCGGCGCCCACATCGAAGTTGCCGGCTGCGGTCTGGGTGAGCATGTCCGCGCCGCCAGCCAGGGCCTGCAGGTCCAGCTCCAGCCCCTGCTCGCGGAAGTAACCGCGCTCGATGCCCACGAAGAAGGGGGCGTAGATGAGGATGGGGATGTAGCCGACGGTGACCGTCTCCAAGGTGGCCGACTGGGGGCCGGGCTGGCCGGTGGCCGTCGCCTGCTGCCTGGCCTGATCCCCACCCCCACAGGCGGCGACGAGCGCGGCCAGCAGCGTGAGGGCGAGGGCAAACCATCGTGACTGGGACATGGTAGACCCCTCCGGTCAGGGTTAGGGCAGCCCGGCGCTGCGGGCGAGCAGCAGGCGCAGCGTCGGGTAGGCGTCTTCCAGCCGCTCCGGCCGGCCGGTGAGCAACCAGCGCACGGTCACCTCGTGCACGGCACCGAACCAGGCGGCGGCGGCCAGCTCGGTGTCGAGGGGCGGGATGACGCCCTGGTCCACGGCGTCGTCCAGGTGGCGCTGGATGAGGGCGATGAAGCGGGCGTGCTGCTCCATCATGGCGGCGTTGAACTCGCGGCCGGCGCCCATGGCCTCCACCAGGAACAGGCGCGCCAGGGCGCGGTGGCCGGCGAAGGTGCGCAGCACGGTGAGCAGGGCGGCGTCGCCGCGCGCCACCGGGTCGGGCGCCTGGGCCATGGCCGCCTCTACCCGCTCCAAGAGGAGCGTGCCCATCTGGCGCAGGAGGGCGAGGAAGATGGCCTGCTTGTTGGGAAAGTGGAAGTAGACGCCGCCCTTGGAGGTCTCAGCCTCGGCGGCGATGTCGTCCACCAGCGCGTCGCGGTAGCCCTTGCGCGCGAACACGCGGATCCCGGCCTCCAGGATGCGCTGGCGTCGTGCCCGGCTGCGCGCCTGCTCCGGCTCGTGCGGCATCGCCCGCCTCCACAAATCCGACCGACATGTCGGTCGTGTTTATTCTCACGAATCTTCGTCGCAGAGGGAAGAGGGGGCAGAGCGGCTGCCAACGGTCAGGCGGGTTGCACGCCGGGGCCGGAGCGGCTCAGGCGCGGCTGCCAACCCTGGGCGCGCAGCGCGGCGACCAGCGCGCGCGTGGAGCGGTACACGTGGCCGGCCGTACACCGCCAGGCGGGGGCGCCAGGCGCCGGGTCGAAGGTCAGCGCGGCCCCGCAGGCGGGACAGCCGGGCAACCAGCCAGCGGGAAACGAGTGCACCATCCGGGCGTCTCCGGGCACAGAGGGGCTATAGGATACGCCATCAGGGCCGCCGGTGCACGCCGCCCGGCGTCCCGAGTTGGCAGGCGCACCGGTCGGTATCGGCCGCGCTCGCGCCGTCACCGAGAGCGGGCAGCGCGTCCGCCACGCAGGCCGTATACTCAGGCGCGACGACGCTGTGAAGGAGGAGCGCCATGGACGAGCGGGCTGAAGCCGCCAAGAAGGCCGCCCTGCTCATGATCCCCTACGGGCTGTACGTGCTCGGCACCCGCGAGGGGGGTGAGATCAACGCCGGCACCATCAACTGGGTGACGCAGTGCTCGTTCAAGCCGCCGCTGGTGGCGATGGGCGTAAAGGCCGACAGCCGCCTGTACGCCATGCTCAAGGCCTCCGGCGTGTTCGCCCTCTCTTTCCTGGAGAGCGGCCAGCGCGACCTGGCCTTCGCCTTCTTCCGCCCGGCCAAGGTGGAGGGAAACCGCATCAGCGGCTACGTCTACGAGCGGTACGACACCGGTGCCCCCGTGATCGCCGACGCACCCGCATGGGTGGAGGGCCGCGTGGTGGGCGAGATCGCCGTGGGCGACCATAGCTGCGTGGTGGGCGAGATCACCAACGCCGGCCTCAAGCGCGAGGCGCGCATCCTCACCCTGGAGGAGTGCGGCGTCAAATACGGCGGCTAAATCCGCCCACCCTGCTCCTCGCCCCTGCGCCCGTGCCGGCCCCCTCCCCCGGCACGGGCGCGCCCATGATCACTGGATCGCCCCTCTCGCCGTCCTTTTGGCCCCCGCCGTTCCGTCCCCCCGCCCGTGACATCACCCCCCACCCGCGCCCGATCCTGAACCGTGGGCCGCGGCGCCCGCCACGCGCTTGACGAATTGCATATAGTTCATGGATATTTATCAGGTGTAGATTAATTTCAGCCATGTCTCACTTAAACTCGATAACCCGCGGAGGAGCAGGACGATGGTGAGCGTGAAGGCGCGCGGGCGTGAGCCCACCCCCGACCTGTCCAGCGCCACGATCATCGAGGCACGCGACGTGGTCAAGACCTACGATACCGGCGATGTCCAGGTGCGGGCGCTGCGCGGCGTGTCGCTGACCGTGGCGCGCGGCGAGATGGTGGCGATCATGGGCCCCTCCGGCTGCGGCAAGACCACGCTGCTCAACTGCCTGAGCGGGCTGGACACGGTGGACGCCGGTGTGGTGCGCATCGCCGGCACGGACCTCAACCGGCTGACCGATACCGCCAAGACGGCGTTCCGCGCCCGGCACATGGGCTTCATCTTCCAGTTCTACAACCTGCTCCCCGTCCTCTCCGCCGTGGAGAACGTGGAGCTGCCGCTCATCGTGTCCGGTGTGGGCGCGCGGGAGGCGCGGCAACGGGCGCTGGCGGCGCTGGAACAGGTGGGCTTGCGCGACTGGGCCAACCACCGCCCGGCCCAGCTCTCCGGCGGCCAGCGCCAGCGCGTCACCATCGCCCGGGCGTTGGTCAACACCCCGGCCATCGTGTGGGCGGACGAGCCCACCGGCGACCTCGACTCCCAGACCGCGGACGAGATCATGGCCCTGATGGAGCGGCTCAACCGCGAGCACGGCCAGACCTTCATGATCGTCACCCACGACCCCGGCGTCGGCGCCCGCTGCCACCGCATCGTGCACATGCGCGACGGCCGGATCGTGGGCGAGGAGCGGCCAGCCCGCTGAGGCGCCGCCGACCGGGAGGCCCGACGATGAACGAGCTGTTCGGTATTCCCTTGACCGCGATCATGTGGGCGCTGCTCGTGGCCTTCGGCGCCTGCCTGGCCGCCGTGGCGGCGATCTCCCTCACCAACCGCACCATGTTTCGCGTGGGCCTGCGCAACATCCCCCGCCGCCGCGCCCAGTCCACGCTGGTGGTGCTGGGCCTGATGTTGGCCACCCTGATCATCACCGCCGCCTTCACCACCGGCGACACGCTGGACTACTCCATCACCAGCGGCGTGTACGACAACCTGCAGCGCACCGACCTGCGCATCGACTTCCGCGGCGAGGGCGGCGGTGATGCCGCCCCCGGCCAGATCTACGCCGACGCCGCCGTGGTTGACCGCCTGAGCGCCGCCTTCGCCGACGATCCGGACATCGCTGGCTTCTTCCCCTTTCTGTTCGAGCCGCTGCCGGCCGTGAACCGGGACACCCGCCTAGCCGAGCCGGCCGTGGTGCTGGCCGGCATCGATCCCGCGGCGCTGGCGCGCTTCGGCGGGCTGCGCCTGGCCGGCGGCGGCCGCCCCGACCTGGCCGCCCTGGGCGAGGACGAGGTGCTGGTGAGCGAGCGAGCGGCCAACAGGCTCGACGCCCGCCCCGGCCACACCCTGCTGGTCTACGCCCAAGGGCAACCGCACGCGTTGCGCGTGGCCGGGATCGTCAAGGACGAGCTGGCCAGCGGCGTGGTCGGCTTCGGCGGGCCGGACGTGCCCGGCGGCATGGCGGCGCGCCTCACCACCGTGCAGCGCATCACCGCCCATCCCGGCCAGATCAACTCCGTGAGCGTGGCCTTGAAGGGCGAGGGGCGGGAGACGGTGACGCGCTCTGGTCCAGCCGCGCAACGGCTGGAGGCGTTCCTGGACAGCGCGGAGGGACGTGCGGCGCTGGGTCTGGGCGAGCTGCGCGCCCGCGTAGACACGAGCAAGGCAGACGGCCTCAAACAGGCCGAGACCTTTGGCAACCTGTTCACCACGTTCTTCCTGGTGCTCGGCCTGTTCTCCATTGCCGCCGGGGTGCTGCTGATCTTCATGATCTTCGTCATGCTGGCGGCCGAGCGCCGCACGGAGATGGGCATGGCGCGCGCCATCGGCACGCAGCGGCTGCACCTGGTGCAGGCCTTCACCACCGAGGGGATGGCGTACAACCTGCTGGCCGGGGCGGTGGGCGCCGCCTTGGGCGTGCTCACCGCCTTCCTGCTGGTGATCGGCGGCACACGGCTGGTGGCCGGCGAGGAGCTGGCGTTTATGACGCCGCATGTGACGGCCCGCTCGCTGGTGATCGGCTACTGCCTGGGGGTGGTGCTGACATTTGTCACGGTGGTGATCTCCTCGGTCCGGGTCAGCCGCCTGAACATCGTGGCCGCCATCCGCGGCCTCGATGACCACCGGCCACGCGAGGGCCGCCACCGCACGCGCTGGCGCTGGGTGCTGCTGGGGCTGCCGGCGCTCCTCGTGCCACCGCTCGGCCTGTACTGGCTGCTGCGCAAGGGGTTCGGCCTGCCCTGGGCGTGGATCGTGGGCCCGACGGGGCTGGTGCTGGGCGGGCTGCTCATGGCGCTGGGGAAGGCCAGCGGGCAGCTGTTCCCCTTTTCGCTGGGCATCAGCCTGCTGCCGCTGGCGGCCGCCGCCCTGGCCGGCTACTACCGCGCGCCTGCCCGCCTGACGTGGAGCGCGGTGGGGGTGTTCCTGGCCGTCTACTGGCTGATGCCGGGCGGCCTGCACGACCGCCTGTTCGGTAAGATGGATGGCAATATCGAGATGTTCGTGCTGTCCGGCATCATGATCGTCACCGGATCCACCCTGTTGCTGGTGTTCAACGCCCGCCTGCTCACGTACCTGATCGCGGCGGGTAGGCCCGGCGCCGTCCGCACACCGCTCCTGCTTGCCGCCCTGGCCGCGCTGGCTGCGGTGCTGGGCGCCGCGCTCGGCGACCGGGGCGGCGGGCTGGGCCAGCTCTGCTATTTGCTGGCGGTGCTTATCGCCAGTCTGGCGGCCCTGTCGCTGGCCGCGCTGCGGTTCCCACGCCTGGTACCCGCGTTCAAGATGGGCATCGCCTACCCGCTGGCCAACCGCTTTCGCACGGGCATGACCATCGCCATGTTCTCCCTGATCGTGTTCTCCATCACCATGATGAGCGTGCTGAACGCCAACTTCAGCGCGCTGTTCTCCGGTGAGGAGGCGCGTGGCGGCTGGGATGTGACGGTCGACACCAACCGCAACAACCCGGTGCCGGACCTGGCGGCCACGCTGCGCGACGAGGGCACGTTCGACCCCGGCGTGATCGCCGAGGCGGCGCGCACGACCGGTAACCTCGGCGTGCAGGAAGCGCGCGTGGCGGGCAACGGGGACTGGCAACGCTACCCCGTGCGCGCTGGCGACGACGCCTTCTTCGCCGTCAACCAGGCAAAGCTGGACCTGCGCGCCCGCGGGTACGCCAGCGATCGGGAGGTGTTCGAGGCGGTGCGCACCCAGCCCAACCTGGCGCTGATCGACATCCTAGCCGTGCCGAATAACGGCAACGTTGGCGCGGGCCCAGACCTGTTCAGGCTCACCGGCTTGACGACGAGCGACAAGGAGTTCGACCCGATCACCGTGGAGGTGCGCGACCCGGTCACTGGCCGGCAGGGAACGCTCACCGTGATCGGGGTATTCTCATCCAAAATTCCGCAGCGGGTGCTGTTCGGCCTGTACACCAACGAGCGGTCATACGCGACGATCTTCGGCCCACCGGAGTACCGCCGCTTCTACCTGCGCCTGCAGCCCGGCGCGAACGGCGAGGCGGTGGCCAAGGGCATCAAGGCGGCGCTGGTGACGCGGGGCGTGCAGGCCCGCTCCATCGCCACGGACATCGACGAGCAGATGCGGCTGGGGCGCGGCTTCAACCGCATCTTCCAGGCGTTCATGGGCCTGGGCCTGTTCGTCGGCATCGCGGCGCTGGGGGTGATCGCCTTCCGGTCGGTGGTGGAACGGCGCCAGCAGATCGGCATGTTGCGCGCCCTGGGTTACCAGCGGGGTACCGTGGCGCTCACTTTCGTGCTGGAGTCCAGCTTCGTGGCGCTGATGGGCATCCTCTCCGGGGTGGTGGGTGCGGCCATCCTCGCCCGTAACCTGTTCAACTCCGACGCCTTCACCGGCACCAGCCGCACCGGCTTCAGCTTCTTCATCCCGTGGGGCGAGGTGGTGGCCTTCGTGGCCATCGCCTACCTGTGCGCCCTGCTCATGACCTGGTGGCCGAGCCGCGGCGCGGCGCGCGTGCCGGTAGCGGAGGCGTTGCGCTACGAGTGAGCGCGAGCGCCGGCCCTCATCCGAGCCTCACCCCAGCCCGCGGCCACCCCCGGCACCCCGGCCTTGCCGAGGTTAACTCGGCCGAGCTGGGGCCGGCGGTGAGGTCTGCTGTGTCCCGCGCCACCGTATCCCACGGCGGGCCGCCGTCACCCCCTCCACCCGCCCTGCAGAAAAGGGGGAACAACGGCGACCAGAACGAGGGCCCCACCCCCGGCCCCTTACGGGGCCTCCTCGGCCAATGCCTCCAGCAGCGGCATAACGGCTTCGGCCGGCACCGGCGCGCAGTCCACCACCGCGTCAAACCACTGGCCCGCCGCCGGCCGGGGGCCGAGCCACACCTCGCCCTCGGGGACCAGCAGGCGCCGGCGCAGGTACTCGACCGCCACTACCAGCTTGCGGTAGGAGCCGTTGGCCCTCTCCCCCGCCTCCGCGTCGGCCTCCTCCAAGAGCAGCGAGGCCGCCCACAGCCGGGCCAGGCGCTCACACAGGCGCCACATGGCCGCCTCCTGCTCCGGCCGGTCCACCGCCTTGAGGCGCGCCACTAGCGCGCGCAGCCGGGTGAGCGCGCCGCTCGCCAGCGCGCCGGCGCGGCGCACGAGCGGGTCGCGCAGGCGGGCCAGCCGCCCCTCGATGTCGGCGAAGAGGGCGGTGTCACCGTCGTCCCGCTCGATAGCGCGCAGCACGTCCAGGGCGATGACGTTGCTGCTCCCTTCCCAGATGGAGCCGAGGTGGGCGTCACGGAGCAGGCGTGGGTTCACCCACTCCTCGATGTAGCCGTTGCCGCCGCGCGCCTCCATCGCCTCGCCCGTGGACCAGCGGGCGCGCTTGCACAGGGAGAACTTGGCCAGCGGCGTGAGCACGCGCAGCAGCCGCCCGGCCTCAGCGTCGCCGGCATCTGCCCGGTCGAACACCGCACCGGCGTGCAGCACCGCCGCCAAGGCCGACTCGCTGTCCAGCAACAGCTCCACCAGCGTCTCACGCATGAGCGGCAGGTCCGCCAGCGGCGCGCCGAACGCCATGCGGCCGCGGGCGGCGACCAGCGCCTCCAGGTAGGCGCGACGGGTGAGGGCGGCGGCGCGCATGGCGTTGGACAGGCGGGAGGAGTTGACCATCACCATCATCTGCACGAAACCGCGCGACAGCTCGCCCACCTGCTCGGCGAAGGCGCCGGCGTAGGTGACCTCGCCGGTGGCCATATCGCGCGTGCCCAGCTTGTCCTTGAGACGCTCGATGCGATAGCGGTTGCGCGTGCCATCTGGCAGCCGCTTGGGCACCAGAAACAGGCCCAGGCCCTTGGTGCCGGGCGGCGCCCCCTCCGGGCGGGCCAGGGTGAGGATCAGGTCGGCGGAGACGTTGGAGCAGAACCACTTCTCACCCCACAGCTCCCAGCCGCCGTCCACCGGCCGGGCGACGCTCTCCGATGCACCTACGTCCGAGCCGCCGGCCTTCTCCGTCATAAACATGGCGCCCTGATACAGCCGATCCAGTTCGGTCTCTGTGAGGCGGGCGACGTGCACGTGTCGCTGGCGCTCATCGCCGAACAGGCGCAGCACGCGGGCCAGCGAATCGGTCATGTTCACCGGGCAGAAGAGGCCGAACTCGCTCTGCACCAGCACGTAAGACAGGGCGTACTTGAAGGCGTGCGGCGCGGGCGCCCTGAAGCCCAGCACCGGCCGATGGGACATGGCTGCCAGGGCGAAGCGGCCGAAGGCGACGCGCTCCATCGCCCGATATGAGGGGTGGTACTCCACCTCATCGACCCGCTCGCCGCGAGCGTTGAAGGTGATCAGGCGCGGCGGGTTACGCTCCGCCTCGCGCGCCAGCCGGTCCAGCTCGCCGCCCGCCACCTCGCCGGCCTCGCGCAGGATGGGTTCCACGTGGGCGAACACGTCGGGCTCCAGGCGCAGGCGCAAGGCGCGGGCCAGGTTGGGGTCGGCGTCGTAGAAGTTCAGGCCGGAGGCGTCCGGCATGGCGCCGTAGGCGGCCTCCCGTCGGGTGCGCGTGTCCAGCATGGCGGCCTCCTGTCACGGATGGGTGCGGCGTGCTGCCCCTCACCCCGGCCTTCGGCGAGCCCTCACCCCGCCCTTCGGGCACCCCTCACCCCCGGCCCGCTGTGGCTGTAGTACCCCGTTGCTCAGCGGGCCGGGGGTGAGGGCCGCTACCCTCGGTATCCAGCACGCCACACTCAGATGGTAGCCGCGGGCTGGCCGGGGCGATAGCGGGCGTCAGTGGCCCCGGCGGAGCCGGGGGTCGAGCAGGTCGCGCAGGGCGTCACCCAGCATGTTGAAGCCGAACACGGCCAGGGCGATGGCCAGGCCGGGGAAGATACCCAGCCAGGGGGCGAGGTAGATGTACTGGCGGGCGCTGCCGCTCAGCATCCCGCCCCAGGCCGGGGCCGGCGGCGGCACGCCGAAGCCGAGGAAGCTGAGCGCGGCCTCGGCCAAGATGGCGCTGCCGAGGCCGAGCGTGGCGATGACGATGATCGGCGCCACCACGTTGGGCAGGATGTGGCGCAGCACCACGCGCAGGTGACCGGCGCCCAGCGCCCGCGCCGCCTCCACGTACGGCATGGCCATGATCGCCAGCACGGAGGCGCGGATCACGCGCGAGTTGCTGAACGTCATGAGCAGGGCTAGCGAGAAGATCACCGTGCCCAGGCTGGGCTTAAGCACCGACACCATCGCCAGCAGGAACACCAGGGTGGGGATGGACAGCCAGGCATCGACGATCCGCTGCAGCACCATGTCCAGCAGGCCGCCGACGTAGGCGGAGACCGTGCCCAGCACCACGGCCATCGTCACGCCCAAGGCCACGGCACCCAGGCCCACGTACATGGAGACGCGCGCGCCGTACACCACCCGGCTGAACAGGTCGCGGCCGAGCTGGTCGGTACCGAAGGGGTGCTGCCAGCTCGGACGGGCGCGGGCGTTGGCCAGATCGGTATCGTTGGGGCCGGAGCGGGCGATCCCGTCGGCGAACACGGCGGTAAGCACCAGCCCCACCACGATCAGCAGCCCCACGGTGCCCAGCGGCTTCTCCCGCAGGAGGCGCACCCATAGCTCCAGGTACCAGGGCAGCCGCCGCCGCTCGGCGCCGTGCTCGGCCAGAACGGGAACCGCCGTCCGCGCCTCCTGTGCCATGGCCGTCGCTCCCTCGGCGCGTTACCCCAGCCGCACGCGCGGGTCGAGGTAGGCGTAGATGATATCCACCACCAGGTTCACCGCCAACACCGTCACGGTGAACACCACCGTGATCGCCTGGAGCATGGGGTAATCGCGCTGGTTGATGACATTGATCAGAAACTGGCCCATACCGGGCAGGTTGAAGATGGACTCCATAATCAGCGAACCGCCCAGGATCACCGGCACCTGCAGGCCGATGATCGTCACTACCGGGATAAGGGCGTTCTTCAGGGCGTGACGCAGCACCACTCGTCGCTCGCGCAGGCCCTTGGCCCAGGCCGTGCGCACGTAGTCCTGGCGCAGCACCTCGAGCATCTGCGAGCGCGTCATGCGCATGAGGGCGGCAGCCCGGTCCACGCCCAGGATGAGCGCCGGCGTGGTCAGGACCAGCAGGTTGCGCAGGGGGTCCTCATGGAAATAGGCCCAGGGCAGGAGCGGGCTCTTCTGCCACCACAGCGAGGGCAGCACCACCACCAGCGTCGCCAGCCAGAAGCCGGGCACGGACAGGAAGATGATGGAAAACGTGCGCAGCACGTAATCGATCCAGGTGTCCTGGCGAATAGCGGCCAGCACCCCGACGGGGATGGCCAGCGCGACCGAGACCAGCATGGCGTACAGGCCCAGCTCCAGGCTCACGGGGAAGCGCGTTTTGAGCTCATCGCCGATGCTGCGCTTGGTCCAGATGGAGGTGCCGAAATCGCCGCGCACCACGCCCCACAGCCATCGGGCGTACTGCACCGGGATGGGCTGGTCCAGGCCGAGCTGGCGCTTGAGCTCCTTGGTGTCGTCGGCGTATTTGAAGTTCTCCACCATGATCTGGGTGACGTCACCCGGGATCAGGCGGATGAGCGAGAAGATCACCATGCTCACGAACAGCACGGTGGGCACCATGAGCAGCAGGCGCTGCACCACGTACTTACGCATAAAGTACGTCCACCCGCGAGCGGGAGCGGGCGGGATGCCGTCCGGATACGGAAACCGCCTCCCACCCGCTTCTTCGCTCCGGTCAGGCTTTATTTTTCGATCCAGGTGCCGCGCAACACGAGGCCGATGTTGTAACCGGCCTTGGGTCGGAAGCCCTTGACGTACGGCTGGTAGGGGACGTTGGTCTGGCCTACCGGTGGCCACACGTAGGGCACGATATTGGCCACGTACTTCTGGATCTCGTTCACGATCTGCTTGCGGGCGTTGAGGTCGTACTCGGCGCGCTGCTTTTCCAGCAGCTCGTCCAGCTTCGGGTCTTTGAGATGGGCCTTGTTGGCGCCGCCCTTGGAGTGGTGCATGCCGTACACCCACTCGTCGATGGAGACGTAGGGGGTCATCGGCCCGTAGGCGAACTCGTCGTAGATACCGGCGTGGCCGGTGGCCAGCCAGTTGCCGTATTCCTTCTGGTTGATGGTGAGGTCGATACCGATCTTGGACATGAAGTCCTTGGTCAGCTCTTCCTCATCCACCGTGCGCTGACCGTAGGAGGCGGCGTTGGGCGCATCCATCACCGCCTTGAAGCCGTTGGGGTAGCCGGCCTCAGCCAAAAGGCGTTTGGCCGCAGCCACGTCGTACTTGTACCACTGCGCTCCTTCGCCCAGTTGCTCGGTGGGCAGCTTCCATTCTTTGAAGGCGGCCAGGATGGGTGGGCCGTTGTCGATGGCGCCGCGGCCCAGCTCAAAGGACTTGAGCCAGGATTGGCGGTCGAAGCCGAGGGCGATGGCCCGCCGCACGCGCACGTCGTCGGTCGGCCGCTTGTCGTTGCGGTAGTAGAACACCGGCCCACCGGCGCTGATGTAGTGCCACCACTTGAGGTTGGGCGCACTGGCCTTCATGGCGTCCAGCGCCGGGTTGAGGATGGCGGTGGAGATCTCCACCTGCCCCTGGCGCACCATCGCCTCGTTGGAGGCCTCATCGGCTACGAACACGGCCTCGACGCGGTCCAGATACGGCAGTCCTTTGATCCAAAAGTTGGGGTTCTTGACCCACACCGCGCGTACGCTGGGCTGGTAGCTCTCCAGCATGAACGGGCCGGTGCCGATCACCGCCTCGACCTTCTTCATGTCGCCAAACTGGTCATCAACCTCGCGGGCCACGATCCACGAGTAGTGGTTAGCCAGGTTGGTGAGGAAGTCGGCGTGTGGTTGCGCCAGCGTGAATCGCACGGTCGCGGCGTCGGGCGTCTCGATCTTGTCAACCAAACCTTCAAACAGGTCACGGTAGGTGAACTTCTTGGCGATCATCCGCTCGATGGTGTATTTGATGTCGGCGGATGTGAGCTCACGCCCGTTGACGGGCGGCTTGTTGTGGAACTTCACCCCCTTGCGCAGGGTGATAACGAAGGTGGTCTTATCCGGCGTCTCCACCTTTTCCGCTAGACCGGGCACGGGTGTGTAGTCCGCTTCACCGGCGTCCGGCCCGACCTTGAACTCCATCACCCGGTCATGTGTGAAGCTCAAGGCGATATGAGTGCGGAAGCTGAAGGTGGCGTGCGGGTCAAACCCGGTAGTGGGCTCAGCCGACTTGAGGTTGATCCGGAGCGTGCCGCCCGGCTTGCCCTGCGGCTGCGCCGCGGCCGGCGCCGCTCCTGCCTGCGTGCCGGGCGCGGTGGTAGCCCGCGCCTCCTCCTTCTTACCGCCGCCGCAGGCGGCCAGGAACGCGGCGGCGCCCAGCCCGCCCGCACCGACGAGCGCATGCCGACGGCTGAGCCGCCGCGCCCGAACCCGGTTCCAGTAGCTCACGTCCATGTCCCTCCTCCTCTCACGCGGTCTGCGCCGTGCCCGCGGGCGGGGCGCCGCACCGCATCGGCGCCGTTTCCGATCCGCGGGGAAGGCGCCCGGCCCGACCCACCAGCTGAGGGCCGGTGCGCCGGTATTCTGACACTCCAGATATGAGAGTCAAGATTGTGAGTCGTTCTACAAAGCCCCGTGGGCCTGCGGTACCCCGCGCGGCGGCGTTTGACCCTACCGTGCGGCCCTCGCTATCCTCGTGCGGCAGAGAGCGAGGCGCGAGGACGGACAAGCGTCCGCGCCTGCGCGTTCGCCGGCTCTGGCGTGTGGGGGGGGGCAGGCATGAAGGCGGAAATCGTCTCCATCGGCACCGAGATCCTGCTGGGCGACATCCTGGACACCAACACCCACTACATCGCCCAGCGGCTACCCGCGCTGGGCATCGACCTTTACTTCACCCACCAGGTGGGCGACAACCTCGAGCGCCTCACCGATACCCTGCGCCTGGCCTGGAGCCGCTCGGACCTCATCCTCTGCACCGGTGGCCTCGGCCCCACGGAGGACGACGTCACCCGCGAGGCCATCGCCCGCGTGCTGGGCGAAACGCCGTATGTCGACCCGCGGCTTGAGGCCGAGCTGCGCGCCTGGTTCGACCGTCGCGGCGCGCCCATGCCGGAGCGCAACCTGAAACAGGCCTGGCTCACCCCCTCCACCCGCCCGATCCCCAACCCGCGCGGCACCGCCCCCGGCTGGTGGAGCGAGAAGGACGGGCGCATCATCATCGCCATGCCCGGCCCACCCGCCGAGATGACACGCATGTGGGACAAAGAGGTGGCGCCCCGCCTGCGCGAGCGCGCCACCGGGGCGGTGATCATCTCCCATACCGTCAAGACCGCCGGCATCGGCGAGGGCGCCGTGGACGAGATGGTCAGCCACCTGCTCAAGAGCACCAACCCCACCATCGGCGTCTACGCCAAGGCCGACGGCGTGCATCTGCGCATCACCGCCAAGGCGGCCACGGTCGAGGAAGCAGAAGCGCTCATCCGCCCCGTGCAGGAAGAGGTGGAGCGCATCCTGGGCACGGCGGTGTGGGGGCGCGACGACGACACCTTCGAGGCGGTGATCGGCCGGATGCTGCGCGAGCGCGGCCTCACCCTGGGCACGATGGAGTCGGCCACCGGCGGCCTGCTGGCCAGCACCATCACGGACGTGCCCGGCTCCTCGGATTACTTCCGCGGCGGCCTGGTGGCCTACGCCACGGACCTGAAGATCGCCTGGGGTGTGGACCCGGCCGTGGTCGCCCAGCACGGCGTCATCTCCCCGGAGTGCGCCAAGGAGATGGCGCGAGCGGCGCGGGAGCAGGTCAGGGCAGACCTGGGCGTGGGCATCACCGGCGTGGCCGGGCCAGACGAGCAGGAGGGCAAGCCGGTAGGCACCATGCACGTGGCCGTGCATGACGGGACAGAGGCGCACGTTATCTCCTATCAGTTCGCCCAGGGACGGGAAGCGGCCAAACGCCGCGCGGTGACGGTGGCCCTCCAGCTCATCCGGCGGGTGCTGACCCTCACCCCGGGCCCCTCTCCCGCCGAGCGGGAGAGGGGTGGCCGCAGGCCGGGGTGAGGGCGGTTCCGCTCCTGGCCGCGTGCCGCTACCATGGCCCCGTGACGCCGCTCACGGTCCGCCTGGGCGCCAACAACGTCTACCTGCTGCGCGGCACGGACGGCGCCGTCTGCATCGACGCCGGCCCCGATTACGAGGGCGCCTGGCAGGAGCTGACCACGCAGCTCGCGGCCCACGGCCTGGATGTCACGGACGTGCGCGCGGTCGTGCTCACCCACCACCACCTGGACCACGCCGGCTTAGCCGCCCGCTGGCAGGGGGCGGGGGTGCCGGTGTATGCCGGCTCCGGTGACGAGGCCGCCCTGGCCTTGGACCGGGACGAGCGCGAGGCGCTGCGCGAGCACACCGTGGCCGCGCTTATCGAGCACGGCGTGCCCGCACCGCTGGCGCGGGCGGTGGTCTCTGGCGGCCGGCAGTCGCGCGGCACCGCGGAGCATGGGCAGGGATGGCCGGGTCCCCTGCGCATGACGCCCGTGCACCCGGACGTGCTCCTGAGCGACGGTGAGGAGGTGACGGCGGCCGGCCTGCGCCTGCACGCCATCGCCTGCCCCGGTCACACCCCGGGCACGCTCGTGCTGGAGGACTGCGCCACCGGCAACCTCTACACCGGCGACCACCTGCTGCCACGCACGGTGGCCACCGTCGGCATCCAGTTCCGCGGCCCGCACCGGTGGCCAAGCATGCCGTCGTTCATCCGTTCCCTAAAGCGGCTACCGGCGCATCGGGCCGTGGCCTGGCCCGGCCACGGCGAACCCATTCACGATGCGGCCGCGGCGGCCGCCTGGTCGCTGCGCTACCTGGAGCGGCGGGCGGCGCGCATCCGGCAGCGGCTGGCCGCCGGCCCGGCCACCGCCTACGATCTGGCGATGGGGCTGTTCCCGCACCTGCAACCGCGCCACCTCTACGCGGTGATGGCCGAGACGATCGGCCTGCTGGACTGGCTGGTGGAGCGGGGCGAGGCCCGCTGGCAGCGCGGTGAGGGGCGCACCGTCTGCCGCCTGACCTGAGACGGGGTGACACACGCGCCCAAAGATGCCGACATGACGGTCACCACGTGGGATGAACGGCGGGTGACGCACCGCTACGCCGACCTGGGCGATGTGCGGCTGCATTATGTCGAGGCTGGAGAGGCCGGCACGGGTCCGCTGGTGGTGCTGCTACACGGCTTCCCGGAGTTCTGGTACTCGTGGCGGCACCAGCTCCCGGCCCTGGCGGCGGCCGGCTTTCACGCTGTGGCGCCGGACATGCGCGGCTACAACTGGTCCGATAAGCCGCCCGGCGTGGACCGCTACCGGGTCGAGGTGCTCGCCCGCGATGTGGAGCGGCTGATCCGCGCCTGTGGGGCGACGCGTGCCGCCGTTGTGGGCCACGACTGGGGGGCGATCGTCGCCTGGTGGTTCGCCATGCTCCACCCGGACCGGCTCACCCGGCTGGCCATCCTCAACGTGCCCCACCCGGCCTACATGCTGGAGCCGGGACTGATGCGGGCGGCCGGCGTGCCGGTGTGGCGGCAATTGCTGCGCAGCTGGTACGTGTTCTTCTTCCAGCTTCCCTGGCTGCCGGAGCTGGCCCTGTGCGCCGGCGACTTCGCCCTCCTGCGCCGCACGCTGCGCCGGGATCCCGTCCGCCCCAACGCCTTCACCGACGCCGACATCGCCCGCTACACGGCGGCGCTGGCCCAACCGAGGGCGCTCACGGCCACGATCAACTACTACCGCGCGTTGCTGCGCCGCCCGGGCCTGCTCGGCCTGCGCGAACGGCTGCGCCGCATCGAGGCGCCGGTGCTGGTGATCTGGGGCGAGCGCGACCGCTACCTGGAGGCGGGGTTGGCCCAGCCACCGCGGCGGTGGGTACCCGACGCACGCGTGGAGCGCCTGCCGGAAGCCAGTCACTGGGTGCAGCTCGACCGGCCTGCGCGGGTCAACGCGCTGCTGCGGGAGTTCCTTGCCCCGCTTGCCGGCGCGTAACGATAGCCACCGTTACTCCGTTAGCTTGCGGTAGAGGGTGGGCAGGCGGGAGGGCAACGACGCGATGTCGGCCACCACCTCGTAACCGATGTCCTCGCACATCGTCTTCAGGTAGTCGTGGCCGGCGCGGTCCACCGTCAGGCAGAAGGGCACGATCCCTTTCCGCTTGGCCTCGTTGAGCGCCATCTTCGTGTCGTGGATGGCGTACTCCTTCTCGGTGCGGTCGCGCCCGTAGCCGTGGTCTTGTGGCCGGCCGTCCGAGACGAGGAAGAGGATCTTCACCTTGGCGTCGTGCTGCTCCAGCTTGCTGATGGTGTGGCGGATGGCCGGCCCCATGCGCGTGCTGCGGATAGGCACGATCTTGTCAATGCGCCGCTTGACGCGCTCGCTGAACGGCTCCGCTAGGTCCTTGATGATGTAGAACTCGACGTTCTCGCGCCCGTAACCGGAGAAGCCGTAGATGCCGTAGGTGTCGCCGATGGTCTCCAGCGCCTCCATCAGCAGGACGGTGGACTCTTTCTCCAGGTCGATGATCCGCTTAGGCGGGTTTTGCAGCTCGCGCGCCCGCTTCTGCGCCCACCAGGTGAGGTACTTGCGCGGGTCGTCGTCGAAGTCGTCGTCCTCGCGCCGGTCGCGGCGCACGATCTCCTCGTCGGTGGAGGCGGACATGTCGAGCAGGAAGGCGACGGCCACGTCGCGCTCGACCTTGTTGCGCCGCCAGTAGAGCTTGTCATTGGGCGTGGTGCGCGCCCGCCGGTCGACGGCGTACTCGATCAGCATGTCGAGGTCGAAGTCCTCGCCGTCGTACAGCTTGCGGATCTTGCGGAACAGCTCCGGGCGCAGCAGCTCGAACTGCTTGCGGGTCTGGGTCACCAGGGCCGAGTGAGACTCCAGCGTCTTCTGGAAGAAGCTGTCGTCGCCTTCCTCCAGCCAGCGCTGCACCACCCGGCACCAGCGCGGCTTGTAGTCGTTGGCGCGGAAGTCCCACTCGTCGTAGTAGAAGTACTCTTCCTGCGGGGTTAGCCCCTGGGCATTCTCGTCCTCGGGGCTGCTCACCGGCTGTCCGTCCTTCACGGGCTGGTTGGGCTTGCCCTCTTGCGTGGGCGTGCCCGCCTCCTTCATCAGGTTGGAGAGGAACATGCCGGTGGACTCGTCCAAGTCGCCCTCCACGAAGGCGGAGATGTCGATCTCCACGCTCTTTTCCAACAGCTCCTTGAGCTGTTCGGGGGTGAGGGGCGCGAACTGGCCCTCACCCGCCTGCCGCTGTGCCTCGTCGCGCAGGCGCATGAGCAGTTGCACCAGCTCCGGCTTGAAATCGCCGCGGAAGTCCACCGCTTCCGGGCTGGTGTACTCCTGCTCCACCCCCTGCGGCATGGCCTGCGCCAGTTGCTCCAGGCCGGGCTGCACCGACTCGCCCTGGGCGCCGGCCAGCAGGTCCAGCGAGATGAGGTCCTCGTCGATGCCCGCCCACGCCTCCAGGGGCAGGTCCTCCGGCAACACGTTGGGGATGGTCATCGCCAACTCGTACAGGCGCAAGGTCACCTCGGCGGCGTCCTCCACCTGCGCCCCCGGCTGCTGCACCTGGCGCAGGAGGGCGATGGCCGCGCCCATCAGCGGCGCGATCGGCGCCGGCCAGCGCACCGTGTCCAGACCGTCCAGGCTGACCCGGATCAGGTTCTCCACGAACGCCTGGCGCAGGGGCATGCGCTCCACCGGGTCACGCTGCGCCAGCTCCCGTCGCTGCACGCGCGCCAGCGGCCCGCGGATGCCGCCGTACTCGCGCCGGATGAGGGCGTCGATGCGCGCGTCCTCGGCCACGGTGAACAGGTCGGCGGCCAGGCGCCGGTCGTCGAACAGGTCGAAGAAGCGCTCCATCTCGGTGAGCGGGGCGTGAACGCGTGTCACCTCCGGTACGGGGGTAGAGGTGAGCGTGTCCCACCCCTCGGGCTGTGCCTCCCTCACCCCCGGCCCCTCTCTCACTTGCGGGAGAGGGGTAGCCGATTGGGCGAGGTGAGGACGACGCTCCCGTTCCCAAGCCCAGCGCCGGTTCTCCAGCAGGGCAGCCGGCTGATCGAAGCGAAAATGAAACGATTTGAACTCCAGGTGGGCGGCCTGGTGCGTGCTGTAGACCTTATAGATGGCGAAGTTTTCCGCTTTGTCGTGGGTGACCTCCACCACCGGCGGCAGGTACACGGTCGTGCCCTCGGTGGTAGGCCGGTTCTCCGAGACCCACCCCACACCCTTCTCGGCCAGGGCAGTGGCGGCTTGAATGCTGACGTTGGCGCCGGTGAGCGCCTTGCAGTACATACGTAGGATCTCCGAGACGCGCGCCAGCTCCACGCGCGAGGACAGGTTCTCCAGTACCTCCTCGCCCTTATTGGACTCCAGCCGGAAGAAGGCCAGGCCGCCCTCGGGGCTCTGCTTGAGGATTTCGAAGCCGTGCGCGTGCCAGCGCTCCACGTCCTCGTAGCGGATGCGGTCCAGCACGTTGGGCACGCTCTTCAAGAACTCCATCGCCGCCGGCCCGGAGTAGGGCGCCAGCTGCTCGGCCAGCCCCAGCAGGTGGGCGTGTGCCTCTTGGTCCATCAGCCCCAGCGCTGTGGCGCTCTCGGCGAAGAAGGGGTAGGCCTGCCGCCCCGCCCGCCGCGCCACGGCACCGGCCAGGGTGAGGAAGCGGCCGCGCTGCTCCGGCTGCACGTGGTGCAGGAGCCCCGGCCCCTTCTCGAAGTACACCCGCGCGTCCGCCCAACTCGTCTCCGCGATCACCTGCGCGAAGTGCAGGAAGGGGCCGCGGTCGGCGCGGTCGAGGGCCGCCAGCACCTTGGGCGCGATGCCCAGACAGGCCGCCGCCAGCTCGTAGGACTTGGTAGCCAACGCATCCACGAACCGCACCAGGGCGCGCGCCTCGGCCAGCGTGAGCAGCGGCAGCAGGTTGGGGAGGGCCTCGAAGAACTGCGCGGCCAGGGCGCTGGACTTCCACGTGCCCTTGTACAGGTGACGGCCCAGCTCCGCCCACTCGCGCAGCTGTGCCACGGACAGGTACGTGAGACCGGCCGGGCCGGCCCGGAAATAGGCCGTGGCCAAGGTGGCCGAGTCGGCGGCCAGGGCGATACCCGTCTCGGCCCAGCGCTGAAACTCGGGGTACGGGACGGCGCGCAGCACGGCGGGTGAGGCGCGGAAGTACTCGGCCGCGGCCTCCCAGGAGCGCAGGCTTTGGCCGGCCAACGTGATGCCGGCCGCAACCCAGACCTCCAGGTCTGGCGGCGCGAGCAGCGACTGGACCGCCTCCGCCGCCTTTTGAAACTCCCGCAGCAGTGATGCGGGATACCCGCTGAAATCGGCTTCGTACCGTTCGATGAGGGCGCGCACGCTGGCGTCCATAGCGCTCTCCGGCCTCGCTACCGGTCCCGGCCGCGGCTCCGGCCGGTCCTTCGTACCCCTAGGCTACCGGATTCGCCCAACGCACGCGACCGACGCCGCCCCAGCGGCGGGGCTTAGCCGAGGCCGAAGGGCAGCGTCACCGCCCGCGGCGGCTCCAGCGGCACGGGCCCGCCGCAGCGCGGGCAGAGGCCACCGTTGCTGCGGTAGTACATGCGGCGGCAGTGCACACATCGCTGCAGCTCGTCCGGCATGCGGCCGTTGGCGCCGTAGGCCAGGCGCATCGCCCGGAACAGCCGCTCCGCCGTCCATTCCTCGTTCGTTGCCATCCCCTTGCTCCTCGCACTCGTCGCCCTCTCTGAGCCCGATCGTCGGCTGCCGGGCGGCGGGCGTGAACCCGCTACAGGGGGCATAATGGGAGCCGCATCCCGCCCGGAGAGGAGTACCGTTATGGCCTACGAAACGCTGCTCGTTGAGGTCCGCGACCGCATCGCCCTGCTCACCCTCAACCGCCCGGAGCGGCTGAACGCCCTCTCCCCCCAGCTTACCGAAGAGCTGGGCGACGCGATCGCCACCCTGGCCCAGGGCACGGAGGACGTGCGCTGCGTGGTGCTGACCGGCGCCGGCCGCGCCTTCTGCGCCGGCGCCGACACCAGCCGCATGGCCGGCGGCCAGGAGGAGCAGTCGCGCGGCACGCCGGAGGACATCCGCCGCTCCTTCCGCGGCGCCCAGCGCGTGATCTTGGGCCTGCACCGCCTGGAGATCCCGACCATCGCCATGGTCAACGGTGACGCCGCCGGTGCCGGCTTTGACCTGGCCTGCGCCTGCGACATCGTCACCGCCGCCGAGCAGGCGCGCTTTCTGGTGGCCTACCGACGGATCGGCCTCATTCCCGGCTGGGGCGGGGCCTGGCTGTACCCGCGCCGGCTGGGGCTGAACAAGGCGGCGGAGCTGATGTTCACGGGCGATTTCCTACCGGCGCAGGAGGCGTACCGGCTGGGCTGGGTCAGCTTCGTGGCGCCGGCCGAGGAGCTGCGGGAGCGCACCATGGAGCTGGCGGCGCGCATCGCCGCCGGCCCGCCCATCTCCCTGCGCCTGATGAAGCTCCTGCTGTACAAGGGGCTGCAGACGGACCTGGAGACGGCCATGCAGATGGCGGCGCTGGGCTCCACCATCACGCTCACCTCGGCGGACCACCGCGAGGGGGTGGCCGCCTTCCGTGAGAAGCGGCCGCCGGTGTTCACCGGCCGCTAAGGGCACGTCCGGCGTCAGACCGGGGCCGGCGCCGGGGTGCGGCGCACGGAGCGCACGCTGAAGGCCATACCCGCGGCCACCAGCCCCAGCAGACCGGCCACGTAGAACGCCACAGTGTAATCGCCCACGGCGTCGTGGATCGCGCCGGCGAACGACGCCGCCGCAGCGCCGCCCACCATGTGCGCGAAGGAGATCCAGCCGAAGATGGTGCCCACCGAGCGGCGGCCGAAGCGGTCCGCGGTGAGCATCACCGTGGGCGGTACGGTGGCGATGTAGTCAAACCCGTACACCACCGCGAACAGGGACATGAGCGGCAGCGTGGTGATGAGCGGCAGCGCCAACAAGGAGAGGGCACGGAAGAAGTAGTAAGCGGCCAGCAGCTTGCGCGGCGCAAACCGATCGCACAGCCAGCCGGAGGCCACCGTGCCCACCACGTTCATCCCGCCGATGACGCTCAAAATCCCGGCCGCCTGCGCCTCCGTGAAGCCGTGCTCCACGGCGTGGGGGATGAAGTGCGTGCCGACCAAACCCATGGTGGTGAAGCCGCAGACGGCGAAGCTGAGCGCCAGCAGCCAGAAATCGCCGGTGCGCAGCGCGACGCGCATCGGCGTGGGCGGCTGGAGAGCGGCATCGATCGCGGCCGACCCGGCGCCGTAGGGGCGCAGGCCGAGATCGGCCGGGCGCGAGCGCATGAAGAACAGAACAGCCGGGAGGACCACGCCCAGGAGCAGGGCGGCCAGGAGCCCCACCGCGGCCCGCCAGCCCCCTTGGGCCGTCACCCAGACCAAGAGGGGCAGGAACACGAGCTGGCCGGCGCTGGAGGCGCCTCCCAGGATGCCGGTCACCAGCCCACGGCGGGCCTGGAACCAGGTGTTGGCCACCGTGGCGCTCAGCACCGTGGCGATGCCGCCCGTGCCGAGACCGACGATCAGCCCCCAGAACAGGTGCAGCTGCCACAGGTGGCGGAGCAGCACCGCCAGTGAGACGCCGACGCCGGCCAGACTGAGAAAGCCGAGCGTCATGGCGCGCAGGCCAAAGCGGTCGGCGATGCGGCCGGAGAGGGGGGCGGCGAGGCCGTAGGTGAGCAGGCTGAGGGAGAGGGCCAGCGAGATCTCCCCCCGCCGCCAGCCGAACTCCGCCTCCAGCGGCCGGATGAGCACACCGGGGGCAGAGCGCACGCCGGCGGCGGTGATCACCACCAGGAAGGTGACGACCACCACCACCCAGCCGTAGTGCAGACCCCGCCTTGCCGCCCAGGCCGCCGGGCCGAGGCGCGGCGTCGCGATGGCCGCGCCCGCCCTCGTCGATGTCCGCTCCATGGACATTCTCCCCCGCTCGGCTCATGCGCCGGCCATGAAACGGCGCCGGCCCGGGCCGGCGCCGCTCGGTACCGCGATGCTAGCCGCGAGCCGCCGCCTTGTCAACGCGGGGCCGAGCCGGCGGTCACGGCCGTCACCGGGTAGCCCTCCTCCTCCATCACGACCTTGATGCGCTCCAGGCTGACGGCCGTCGGGTCAAACACCACCGTGACCTGTTTGGGCTCGATATGCACGGTGACGGAGGTAACGCCCGGCAGCGCGCCCACCGCCTGCTCGATGGCGCGTTGACAATGCTCACAGGAGATATCCGGTGCGGTGAGGGTAACGGTGTCCATGGTATGCTCCTTTCCACGTTTCCACGTTCCTCCAGCCGGTCCATCTCGTCGTAATGCCTATCGCGCCTCCACACGCACGACACCCTCCATACCGGGGTGCAGCGTGCAGTGGTACGGGTAGAGGCCCGGCTCGGTGAAGGTGTACCGGAACGTCTGCCCCGGCGCCATGACGCCCGAGTCAAACCGACCATCGGGCTGGCCCCTCGGGCCGCTGGTCACCGTGTGCGGATGCCGGTCGTCGTTGATCCAGGTGACCGTGTCACCGGCCTTGACGGTCAGGGTAGCCGGGCGGAATCGATGCTCGATGTCGCGGCTGGTGCGCTGACCCACCATTGCCATGTGGACCTCCCGCGGCCCCCAGGCCCAGGAGGCGGTGCCGCCGAAACCGCCTGGGTGCCCGGACAGGCCGCGGTAGACGCCGTAGCCCACCGCCACCACCGCCACCGTGAACACCACGGCGGCCGTGAGCGTGGCGGTGCGCGTGCCGCGCAGGCGCAACGAGTTGGACAGCACGGTCACGCTCGACAGGGCCATGGCCGCCGCCGCGAACACCGGGTTCAGCTTGCCCAGCGCCGCCAGGGGGACGAGCAACACGTTGTAGGCGAACGCCCAGAACAGATTCTGCTTGATCGTGCGCATGGCGGCGCGCGCCAGCTCGATGGCCCGCACCACCGCCCCCAGGTCGCCCTTCACCAGGGTGATGTCCGCCGTCTCCATCGCCACGTCCGTGCCGGTGCCCATGGCGATGCCGACATCGGCCTGCGCCAGGGCGGGCGCGTCGTTGATGCCATCGCCCACCATGGCCACCGCGTGGCCTTCCTCCTGCAGGCGCTTGACGACGGCCGCCTTCTCCTCTGGGCGGACCTCGGCCACCACGCGCGTGATCCCCACCTGGCGGGCGATGGCTTCCGCGGTGCGGCGGTTGTCGCCCGTCAGCATCACCACCTCGATGCCCATACGCCGCAGGCGCCGTACGGCCTCGGCCGCGCCGGGCTTAACGGTGTCGGCGATGCCGATCACGCCGGCCACCCGCCCGTCCACCGCCACCACCACGGCCGTCTTGGCCTCTGCCTCCAGACGCTGGATCACCTCCCGGGCGGGAGCGACATCGACCCCGTCCTCGGCCAGCAGGCGGGCCGTGCCCACGAGCACGGGATGACCGTCCACCTCGGCGCGTACGCCGCCGCCCGGCACCGCCGCGAAGCGCGTCACCGGCACAGACAGGTCAAGGCCCTGGTGCTCCGCATAATGGACGATGGCGGCCGCCAGGGGGTGCTCAGAGGCGCGCTCCGCCGCGGCGGCCAAGCGCAAGAAGTCCCGTGCCGGTCCGATACCGTCACCGGCCGGCCCGAGCGGCACCAAATCGGTCACGTCCGGGGCGCCGCGGGTGATGGTGCCCGTCTTGTCCAGCACCACCACGTCCACGTCGCCCACCCGCTGCAGGCCCTCGCCCCCCTTGAGCAGCACGCCCTGCTCAGCGCCGCGGCCGCTGGCCACCATGATCGCCGCCGGCGTCGCCAGCCCCAGAGCACAGGGACAGGCCACGACCAGCACGGCCACCGCCGCCACCATCCCGGCCACCGGTGACCGGCCGGCCAGCAGCCAGCCCACGAACGTCAGCGCGGCCACCACGAGAATGGCCGGCACGAACACCGCCGAGACGCGGTCGGCAAGCTGCTGCACCGGTGCCTTGGCCGTCTGCGCCAGCTGCACCAGACGGATGATCTGCGCAAGCTGTGTGTCGCGGCCCACCTTCTCGGCGCGGACCTTGAGCAGCCCGTGCTTGTTGACCGTCCCGCCGATCACCGGGTCGCCCGGTCCCTTATCTACGGGGATGCTCTCCCCCGTGATCATGGACTCGTCCACGGCGGAGGCGCCGTCCACCACCGTGCCGTCCACGGGGATCCGGTCGCCCGGCCGCACGAGGACGAGGTCCCCGGGCACGACCTGGCCGACCGGCACGTCCATCTCCACGCCGTTGCGCACCACCCGCGCCGTCTTGGGCGCTAGGCCCATCAGGCGGCGGATGGCGGCGCTGGCCCGCCCCTTGGCGATGAACTCCAGCACCTTGCCCAGGTAGATGAAGGTGATGATGACGGCTGTAACGTCGTAAAAGGTGTCATGGCCGGTGAAGGTGGCGCCGATGCTGTACAGGAAGGCGACGGTGCTGCCCAGCGACACCAGGGTGTCCATGGTAGCGGTGCGGTGGCGCGTGGCCCGCAGCGCGCCGCGATGGAACTCCCAGCCGACGATCGCCCACACGGGGGCGGTGAGCGCCAGCAGCCAGTAGTCCCGGTAGAGCATGTCCATGCGGAAGATGGCGATCCACACCACCGGGATGGTGAGCGCCACCCCCAGCGCCAGCACCGCCAGGCGCCGGCGCAGGGCCCGCCGCCAGGCCGCCTCCTCCGCCGCGAAGTCCAGCGGCGGGGCCGCCGGCGCCGCAGGCGTGGTCAGGGGTCGGGCCGTGTAACCCGCCCGCTCCACCGCCGCCTGGAGCTGCTCCAGGGTGGCGGGCGCGGCCGGGTCCAACGTGACGGTGGCCCGTTCGGTGGCCAGGTTGACGGTAGCGGCCTGCACACCTGGCGTGCGGGCGAGGGCCCGCTCCACCCGTCGCACGCACGAGGCGCAGGTCATGCCCTCGATGGCCAGCTCCAGCGTCGGTGGGGCGGCGGGGGCCGTGGGCTGCCGCGGCTTGGCGCTGTACCCGGCCGCCTCGATGGCGGCCACGATCTGCTCGGGCGTGGTGCGGGTGGGGTCATAAGTGACGGTGGCGCGCTCGGTGGCCAGGTTGACGGCAGCCTGGCGCACGCCCTCCGTCTTGCGCAGCCGTCGCTCGATGCGGTTCACGCAGGAGGCGCAGGTCATGCCGGTGATGTCAAACTCCACCTCGCAGACCTGGTCGTCAGACCCGGTGGGTGCCCGCACCTGGTCGCGCTCGCTGGTGGTCATGATGGCTCTCCTCAGGCGTCGCCGCCAAGCACTGGGGGAGGAGGCGGCTCAAGGGGAGGTGCGCACAAACCGACGCACGATATCGACCACTTCCCGGACGTGGGCGTCGGCGTCGCCGGCACGGAGCGCCTGCAGCGTGCAGCCCTTGAGGTGGTCCTCAAGAAGGAGTATGGCCACCGCGTCGGCGGCCGATTTGAGGGCCGCAATCTGCTGGAGGACGTCCGCGCAGTACCGGTCCTCCTCCACCATCTTGCGAATGCCGCGCACCTGCCCTTCCATGCGGCTCAGGCGCGCGAGCAGTTCCTCTTTGTCCTTGGCGTAGCTCCGGCTGGTGCGCGCGGCCATCGCGTTGTACTCCTACTGTCTAGGAGTATGGTAACGGTGTATTATGGGGCAGTCAAGGCGGGGGCAGGTTGCGGAGGTGACCACAGCCCTCTACGCTGCGCGACACCCAGCACGCGCAGACGAGCCGGATGAGGGCCTCTCGGGTTGGCCCTCACCCCCTGGCCCCCTGTGCGAGGAGACCGTTATGCCGGGCGTGCGTGACCTGGCCGACCAGCTCTGGCGCGGTGAGGTGGACACCGCCGCTCTCCATCCGCTCACCGTGCGCGTACCGGAAGGAGAGGAGCTCGCGGACGGGGTGCTGTTCTACAAAGGCATCGCCGCCGCCACCGCGGTCGACACCGGCGACGGGCTGGTGCTGCTCGACACCGGCGCCGTGAACGACACCCGCCACCTGCACACAGCCGTGCGCCGCTGGCGACCGCAGGCCCGCCTGGCCGCCGCCGTGTTCTCCCACCACCACGTGGACCACGTGTTCGGGGTCGGTCCGTTTGAGGCGGAGGCCGCCGAACGCGGCTGGCCGGCACCGGTGGTGTACGCCCATGAGCTGGTGCCGGCCGCCTTCGACCGCTATCGCCGCACAGCGGGCTGGAACACGGCCATCAACCTCCGCCAGTTCGAGCTGCCGCCGGAGCGGTTTCGATGGCCGGAGCAATACCGCTACCCTGACATCACCTACCGCGACCAGCTGCAAGTTACCGTCGGCGGCCTGACCTTTGCGCTGCACCACGCCCGCGGCGAGACCGACGATGCCACCTGGACCTGGATCCCCGAGCGGCGCATCCTCGCCCCGGGTGATCTGTTCATCTGGGCTACCCCCAACGCCGGCAACCCGCAGAAGGTGCAGCGCTATCCCGGCGAGTGGGCGGCGGCGCTGCGCACGATGGCGGAGCTGGGCGCGGAGCTGATGGTCCCCGGCCACGGCCTGCCCATCTTCGGGGCGGAACGCATCCGCCAGGCCTGCCTGGACACCGCCGAGCTGCTCGAGTCGCTGGAGCAGCAGGTGCTGGCCCTGATGAACACCGGCGCCTCGTTGGACCGCGTCCTGCACGAGGTGGAGGCGCCGCGGCACCTGCTGGAGAAGCCCTACCTGCGACCCGTGTACGACGATCCGCAGTTCATCGTGCGCAACATCTGGCGGCTGTACGGCGGCTGGTACGACGGTGAGCCGGATAACCTCCTCCCGGCCCCGCGCGCCGAGCAGGCGCGTGAGTGGGTGGCGCTGGCCGGCGGCCTGGAGCGGGTCCTGGCCCGCGCCGCCCAACTGGCGCGGGAGGGCAACCTGCGCCTGGCCTGCCACCTGGTGGAGTTCGCCGTGCTGGCCGAGCCCGGCTCCGCCGACGCCCATGCCCTGCGGCGAGAGATCTACACCGCCCGCGCCGCCCAGCAGACGTCCTCGATGGCGCGCAACATCCTCAACCACGCGGCGCGCGCCAGCGCCCAGGGCAAGCGCGACCTGGCGGGCGACTGGTGAGACGCTTACGCGCTTGCCACCGGCCGCCCCACGCGGCACAATGCCCCGCGTCGAAACTGACCGGCCAGAGGAGGTGAGCGATGCCCTGGGTGGACGTCAACGGCATCGATATCTACTACGTCGAAGAGGGGCGGGGCCAGCCACTGGTGTTCCTCCACGGCATGAGCTCCTGCGCCGAGGCCTGGTTCCAGCAGTTCGCCTTCTTCCGCGACCGCTACCGCGTGATCGCCTACGATAGCGTCAACCATGGCCACTCCGCCAACTCGCCCCGCCACCAGGAGGAACCCGACCGGGCCGACGAACTGCAGGGCTTCCTTGCGGCGCTCGGCCTGGAGCGGCCGGTGCTGATCGGCAACTCCATGGGCGGGGATACCATCCTGCGCTGGGCCGTGCGCCATCCGGACCGCGCCGCCGCGCTCGTGGTGGCCGGCATGGGCATCCTCACCGAGGGCGCGGTGCGCGAGGTGGTTCCGCTGGACCTGGAGACGCTCTTCCTGCCGACCGGCGACTCCTTCACCGAGGAGTTCCCGCGCCGCGAGCCGCGCCTGTACGAGCGCTACCTGCGCATCCGCTCCACCGCCACTCGCATCGAGGCCATGCGTCACCCGCGCCCCCGCGGTCGTACCCTGGCCGATCGCGCCACCCTGGCCACGCGGGTGGGCGCCATCCGCTCCCCCATGCTGATCGTGGTGGGCGACCGCGACCGGCTACGCCCCAACGCCGAGCGCCTGCGCGAGCTGGTGCCGCATGCGGCGTTCCACGTCATCGCGGGCGCGCCGCACAACGCCTATTACGAGCGCGCCACCGAGTTCAACGCCGTGGTGGACGGCTTCCTCACGCGGGCGCTGGGGACGGCTGCCGCCGGCCCGGTCAGGACGTAGCCGTGGCCCGGCAACGGGCGGGCCTTGGCGGCAGATCCACCGCGGGCCGGGCGGCCGGCAACGCGGGGCAGACGGGCACTCACGCCGCCCGTGAACCGAGTACTGGGTCACTGCCGTCGGGAGCGCTCCACTGCGCAGCGGCGGTTAGGTCGCGGTTGAGGAGGGCCAGCGCCAGGGCGGCCCGCTCGCGATACTGACCGGGCAGAAACTCCAGCCCGTGCACCGTCTCCCCCGTGGGCAGCGTGCGGGTGGAACGCACCGCCGCGTCGAGGGTGAGCGTAAGGTTGTCTATGGCGAGACTCAGGCGGCAGACCGCATGCGTCAGCGGATGACCGGCGAGCACCACGCGCGCGCCGGTGACAGAGAGGTCCTCTACAGCGCACGGCATGCCGTCCACTGTCCCCTCCAGACGGGTCTTGAAGCGCACGGAGGCGCGCCGCTCGGCGGCGAAGCGCGGCGAGCGGATGCGGCGCACGGCGGCCATGAGCAGGGCGGCGTTGAGCGCCAACCACACGGCCGAGGTGTAGGCAGCCCATGGCTCCGCGTAGCGCAGGGGCGTCCACCCGGCGACGGTGGCGATGAACCACACCGCCGCAACGCCGCTTAGCCCAAGGAGCACGTACAGCAGGGTGGGCGCCTGCACCCGCAGGCGGCTATCACTGACCCGACCCTTGGGCGTGACCCGGAACTTCACCGGCCGACGGCGTACCAGGGAGAGCGTGGCCAGCAGGCTCGGCGTCATCCGGATGACGTCAAACACGAGGGCAAGGCGCGGCGGCGCATGGCCACGGGCGAGCAGGTACATGCTCGCTGCCTGCAAGGCGAACGCGGTGAGGAAGCCGCCCGCGAAGATGAGCGGGTTGCCGCGGATGGGCACCGCGCCCGTGAGCAGCACCACCGGCGGCAGCAACAGGTAGAACAGGGTGCGCCAGCCATCGAACCAGGCCGCCAGCGTGGCCAGGTAGGCGATGCGCTGGCTCAGGGTCAGACCGCGCGCCACAAGCGGGTTCTCCACGCGGATGAGCTGCATGGCGCCCGTGCCCCAGCGGAAGCGCTGGAGCTGGTACTGCTCGGCCGTGGCCGCGGCCACCCCGCGCGCCAGCACCTCGTTGTGATGCACCGTGCGCCAGCCACGGCGATGCAGGCGCACCGTGGTATGGATGTCCTCCGTGATGGTCTCGGTGGCCACCCCGCCCACGTCGCGCAAGGCGGCCACCCGCAACACGGCACCGGTGCCGCACCAGAAGGCGGCGTCCCAGCGGTTCTTTCCCGGCGCGATCACGCGGTAGAACAGCGCCTGCTCGCTGAAGCGAATCCGTTCCTCGTCGTCCAGGGCGCCGTCCAGGGCGGCGGTAACGTCCGCGTCCTCGTGCTCGAAGGAATCGAGGTTGAAGAAGTCCTGCGGCGTCTGCACCAGCGCCACGCGCGGGTCGTCAAAGTAGCCGAGCGTGTTGCGGAACAGGTTCGGCAGGGGCACGTGGTCCGCGTCCAGGACGGCGATGAAGTCGGCGTCGATGAGCTGGAGGGCGTGGTTGAGGTTGCCGGCCTTGGCGTGGGTGTTCCGCGGGCGGGAGAGGTAGCGGGCGCCGAGGGCGGTGGCCAGCTCCTCCACCCAGGGGCGGCGGCCGTCGTCCAGCACCCAGGTCTCGTGCGGCAGGCGCACGGCGACGGCGGCGGCAATCGTGGGGAGCAGGATCTCCACGCCCTCGTTGTAGGTCGGGATGAGGATGGCCAGCTTGGCCGTGGTCTCGTCCACGGGTGGCGGTGGGGGGATAGTGTCTACCTCCCAGAGCGAGAAGGTGAACAGCGCCAGCCCCAGGGCGGAGTGTACCTCCAGCACGTACAGCGGCACGGCCACCCACCAGTGGGCGAGATAAACCGAGGCGACCGCCCGCCAGGTGAGGTAGAGCGCGCTGGCGGTGAGCGCCAGCAGCGCCACCGCACGGATAAACGCCTTACGCGCCGCGCTTTCGGGGGGCGGCAGCGCCCCGCCGGGGAACATCGGCAGGACCGGTTCGGTGGGCGATGCGCCGTCTCGACGGGGAGATCGGGTCGACAGGCGTGGGGAAGCCGATACGGACGACCACCCGCGTGGGGTATCGGCCTGCGGGGCCATGGCACCTCTCTACCGGGTGACGTTCTTTTGGGCGACCGAAGGCGCCTCCCCTCTGGTTATCGGCCGGGGAGGGGCGCGCTTGAGGGAGCGCGAGATGCCGCGGCGTGTGGGCGTGTCACGGTGTCCAGCCATGGCGGGGCGCGGTCCCACCCCATCAGCGGCGGTTGCGACCTGCGACCCGCGCGCGCTACCATGGGAACGAAGACGGGAACGAAGACGACAGCCGGGCTCGGCAAAGGTGAAACCGGGCCGGGATCGGGTAGGGGATGCTGACGAAGGAACGGAAGGACGCCATCGTGGCCGCGTTCGCGGTGCACGAGGGGGATACCGGCTCACCGGAGGTCCAGGTCGCGCTGCTGACGGAGCGCATCAACAGCCTCACCGAGCATTTGCGGCAGCACAAGCACGATTACTCCTCACGTCGCGGGCTGCTCAAGCTGGTGGGGCAGCGCCGCCGTCTCCTCGCCTACCTGAACAAGACGGACGTAGAGCGGTACCGCAAACTCATCGCCAGGCTCGGCCTCCGCAAATAGCGGGGGCCGCATGCTGTTTAGGTGGTACGCGGCGGTGGAGGAGGCGCAGCCGACCGCGCACCACACGGGGGCGAGGGAGTACGGGAATAGGGAAGCGCGGACGTGGCGCCCACGTCCCCGGTTCCGTATTTCCGTATTCCCCCTCCCCCTGATGACTCCCGCCGGTGGCGTACACGGCGCGTCCCTCTTGTTTCGGCCTCTTCCGTTGACGCCTCGTTCAAGGTACGCGACAGCGTAAGGGCGGACACCGGCGATGCTCGCTCACATCGGCCTTCCAGCGCTCCGGCTTCCCCGGCGGCAGAGCTCGCACCCGTCCCTGGCGCGTCTTCACGGTGAGCGCCGGTAACGACCGGCTGGCGATCGCCCGGCGGCACGGTCGGCCCCGGGCAGGGATGGAGGCAACCAACAATGAACCACCGCGTGATCACCGTATCAACCGAGCTGGCGGGCCGGACGTTGACGTTGGAAACGGGCCGCGTCGCCGAACAGGCTAACGGCGCCGTCCTCGCCCGCTACGGCGACACCGTCGTGCTGGCCACCGCCACCAGCACCGGCCGTCCCCGGGAGGGGATCGACTTCTTCCCGCTGACCATTGAATTCGAAGAGCGACTGTATGCCGTCGGCCGTATCCCGGGCAGCTTCTTCCGGCGCGAGGGCCGCCCCACCTCGGAGGCCATCTTGGACGCGCGCCTGACGGACCGTCCCCTGCGCCCGCTCTTCCCCAAGGGCTTCCGCAACGAGGTCCAGATCATCATCACCGTCCTCTCCGCCGATCAGGAGAACGACCCGGACGTGCTGGGCACCATCGCCGCCTCCGCTGCCCTGTGCATCTCGGACATCCCGTTTGAGGGACCGGTCAGCTCGCTGCGCATCGGGTACCGGGACGGCGAGTTCATCATTAACCCGACCTACGCCGAGCGTGAACAGGGCGGGCTGGACCTGGTGGTGGCCAGCACGCGCGAGGCGGTGGTGATGGTCGAGGCGGGCGCCAACGAGATCCCGGAGGAAACGATCCTGCAGGGGATCATGCGCGCCCACGCGGTCAACCAGCAGATCATCGCCCTGCAGGATGAGCTGGTGCGGCAGGCCGGCCAGCCCAAGATCGCCTGGACCCCAATGGGCGCCGAGGCGGGCATGACGCCGGAGGACGCGGCGGCGGCGGAGCAGGCGGTGCGTGAGGCCGTGGCCCAGGCGATGGCCGGCAAGCTGGAGGAGCTGTTGGCGGTGGCCAAGAGCGAGCGCTCGGAGCTGCTGTACAAGCACCAGCAGGAGCTGGTGGCGATGCTGGGCCACCAGTTCGAGGCCCCCAAGCTGTACAGCGCCCTTGACGCGGTGATGAAGCAGGCAGTGCGCGACGCCATCCTCGGCCAAGGGCGGCGGCCCGACGGACGCGGGCCGCAGGATATTCGCCCGATCTGGTGCGAGGTGGGTGTACTCCCGCGCACCCACGGCTCGGCGTTGTTCACCCGCGGTCAGACGCAGGTGCTGACCATCGCCACGCTGGGCTCGACCTCCATGGAGCAGAAGCTGGACACCCTGGCCCCGGAGGAGACCAAGCGCTACATCCACCACTACAACTTCCCGCCCTTCTCGGTGGGTGAGGTGCGGCGGATCGGCCCGCCCGGCCGGCGTGAGATCGGCCACGGCGCCCTGGCAGAACGGGCGCTGGAGCCGGTCATCCCGCCGGAGCAGGAGTTCCCCTACACGTTGCGCCTCGTCTCCGAGGTCCTCTCCTCCAACGGCTCCACCTCGATGGCCAGTGTCTGCGGCAGCACGCTCGCCCTCATGGACGCGGGGGTGCCCATCCGCGCGCCGGTGGCGGGCGTGGCCATGGGCCTGGTGATGGGCGAGAACGGGCAGTTCCGGGTGCTCACCGACATCGCCGGCCTGGAGGACGCCTTCGGCGACATGGACTTCAAGGTGGCGGGCACGCGCCAGGGCGTGACGGCCATCCAGATGGACATCAAGGTTAAGGGCATTGGCGAGGACGTGCTGCGCGAGGCGCTGGAGCAGGCCCGCCAGGCGCGCCTGTTCATCCTGGACAAGATGGCGGAGACCATCGCCGCGCCGCGGCCGGAGCTGTCCAAGTACGCGCCGCGCATGTACCGCATCAAGATCCCGGTGGACAAGATCGGCACCGTGATCGGCCCCGGCGGTCGCACCATCCGCGCCATCATCGAGGAGACAAAGACCACCATCGACATCCAAGACGATGGCTCGGTGTTTGTCGGCTCAACCAGCGAGGAGGGCGCCCGCAAGGCCATCGCCATCATCGAGAGCATGACCAAGGAGGTCGAGCCCGGCCAGATCTATACCGGCAAGGTGACGCGCTTCCTGCCGTTCGGGGTGTTCGTGGAGATCCTGCCAGGCAAAGAGGGGCTGGTACACATCAACGAGCTGTCCACGGAGCGCGTGCGCTCGCCCGAAGAGGTGGTCAAGATCGGTGACGAGATCATGGTGATGGTCACCGAGATCGACAACCTGGGCCGTATCAACCTGTCGCGCCGCGCAGTGCTGGAAGGCGCCATGCCCGGTGAGCGGCCCCGCGAGCGCGAGGAGGCGCCGGCCCGCCGGCCCTCACCTCGGCCTACCGCCACCCCGCTCCCGCGCGCAGGAGAGGGTCCAGGGGTGAGGGCTGGCCGGGGTGAGGCTCAGCCGACCCGGCCGGGGGGTGGCCCACAGCGCGGGGCGCCGGCGCCGCAGCGGCCGCCGACCGGGGGCGCGCCCGCCCGCGGTCCGGCCCCGTTCGGCGCGCCAGGTAAGGGCGGACCGCGCCCGCCCTTCGGCGGCCCGCGACGCTGAGCCCGCGTTCGACAGATGAGCTGCGGCGCCCGAGCGGTTCACCGAGTCGCTCGGGCGCTTTCAGCGTGGCTCAGTCGGACACCTCACGCCGGGCGCGCAGGCCGAGGGAGATGTTGGACATCAGCAATCCGAAGATCAGCACGCCGTTGGGAATATGCAGGGCCGCCGGCAGCGCCTGCTCGCGGCCGGCATAGCCCAGCCCTACCTGCGCCGCCACTAGCACCAGCAGGGTCACGCTCATACTGAGCAGGGCGGCGCGGGTCCGGCCGTGCACCCCGGCCATCAGCACCAGCACCAGTTGCACGATGGCCAGCAGGAAGACCAGGTTGCCGAGCGTCCCGTGCAGCGCGCGCAGGTTCTCGGCGGTGTCATTGAGGAACCGGCCTGCCAGCGCCGCCTGGACCAGGACCAGCACCGCCATCACAATGATAAGCCCGGTGAAGGCGCGCAGGGCGGCGGGGCGGGCTGGCTGGTCGGGGGGCGCTTCGGGCAGAGGGGACCGATGGGCCATGCGCCTCGCTCCTGTAAGGGGCTTTCTTGGGGAGCCAGTTGCACCAGTAGTGTCGCATGCCGATGCCGCTGCGTCAGCGGGCGAGCGATTGACGCACGCCGGTGAGCAGGGATAGGCTCGACGTGACCGGTTCGGCTGCCGGCCGAGGCCGGGCCCGTAGCTCAGCGGCAGAGCAGTCGGCTCATAACCGATCGGTCGCAGGTTCGAATCCTGCCGGGCCCACCTCCACCATTACCTCCGTCCCATCGGTTTCCTGAGGCGGGGTGCCGTATGGCCGCTGGAAGCGCCGGGGGAGAGCCCTGGTGCGGCCAGTGCCCCACGGCGTCCCAGAACGCCCCACGATGCCCCAGAACGCCCCACCGCCCCGCTCCCCCGGCCTCACGACGCCCCGGGCCGGAGGGGCCCGTGCCACCGCAGTCCGGAAGGCTAAAGGGGCGAGTGGTCCGACCAGTGCCCGTGCCCGACCCCCGGCCGCTTGCGGCCTGGGTGGAGGGGTTTTTGCTGGCCAAACGGGCAGCGGGCTGTGCGCCGGGCACGCTCACCGATTATGCTGCCGGTCTCCGGCACGTGCGCCGGTGGCTTCTGGCCCAGGGGCGGGGCGAGGCCGACCCCCGGGAGCTTGGCCGGGGGGACCTGGTGCGCTTTTTGGCCGAGCTGGCCGACGTGCCGGCGCCGGGAAAGGGCCGGCCGCTTGCGCCCAAGACCCGCCGCAACGTGTGGGTGGCGCTCAAGAGCTTCTACCGGTGGCTGGAAGGCGAGACCGGCCACCCCTCGCCGATGGCCGGGGTGCCGGCCCCCCGGGGCGAGGAACGGCCGGTGCGGCCGCTCACGCAGGGCGAGGTGCAGGCGCTGCTTGTGGCCTGCGACCGGATGGCCCCGGCCCGCACCGCCCGCAGGCGGCCGTTTCAGATGGCGAGGGCGACGGCGGTGCGGGACAAAGCCATTTTGCTTGTGCTGCTGGACACGGGCCTGCGGGCCGCCGAGCTGTGTGCGTTGACGGTGGGCGATGTGGACTTGGCGAGCGGCGAGGTGCGGGTGCGGCGGGGCAAAGGCGGGCGGGGGCGCCTGGTGTACCTCGGGGCGGCCGCCCGGCGGGCCGTGTGGCGCTCTCTCCTGGAGCGGGGGCGGCCGACCGGGGAGGCGCCGCTGTTCTGTGGGCGGTTCTGTGGGCGGGACCCCGGCACCGCACGGGGGTCCGGCACGCCGGGGCGGGACGGCCGCTTTTCCCTCACCCCGGACGCGTTGCTGCGGCTGCTCAAGCGGTTGGGCGAGCGGGCGGGGGTGGCCGACGTGCATCCCCACCGGCTCCGGCACACGTTTGCCACCGAGTTTTTGCGCAACGGCGGCGACGTGCTCACGCTCCAGCGGCTCTTGGGCCACCGCTCGCTGGCCATGGTGCAGCGGTATGCGGAGATCGTGGCGGCCGACCTCCAGCGGGTCCATGCGAAAGCGTCCCCGGCCGACGCCTGGCGGCTGTAGGCGCCCGGTGCCCGGTGCCCGGCGCCCGGTGCCGAGAGCCCGGCCGGTGTGCGAGAATCACGCCGAGGCCCGGGTGCGTCCTGGCCAGACGCCGCAAGCGGGGCGCCGCACCGCCCCGGCCCGGGCCTGTCGCCCTGCCCCCCTGGAGTCTCGTGCGGGAGACAACCGATGCCCCTCACGCCCGGTTCTGACTTCGAAGCCCCGGCGGAATCGGCCCGGCGCCTCCGGCAGGCCTATCTGCACTGCCTGAACGAACATCCGCCGGTGGTCGAGGACCTCGGGCGCCTGTTTGCGGCGCTGGAGCGTCTTCCTCAGGCGCCGCTGCCCCTGGTCTGGACCGGGGAGATTGCCTCAGCCGAAGCCTCACACGCCCGGGCCTGCCGCCGGGCGGTGGCCGATGCGGGAGCAAGGGTACAGGCACTGGCCGAGCGCCTGCGGCGCCTGCGGGGATTATTGCCGGAGAATACTCCCCACGCCGGCCCGTGGACCCGCCCGGCGGCGGCCTACGCCCTCTGGGAGGGCCGTGGCTGGTGGCGGGCGGTGCTGTGGTGGGCGGGCGAGGCGTGGCGGGCGCTGCATCAGGCCGCCGCCCGGCGGATGGTTGCGGGCTTCTGCCAACGCTGGCCGCTGCCGACCAGGCCGACCGGGGCCGAAAACGACGTCTGGCACTCCTTCCAGATGTGGCGCCTTGCCCGGCCCGAGCGGCGGCGGGCGAGGCTCATCCCCGGCCCTTGGGGGGACTGGGTGCCCACCCCGGGCACCCTGGTGGCCGTGGAAGAGGTGGAAGGGAATGACCTGCCCGAGGGTCCCGGGTTCGGTGCCGGTGCCGGTGCCGGTGGAGGCGTGCGCATCGTGACGCCGATTCCTGTGATCGTCCCGAACTGCCCGTTGCCCTTCTGGTGGGACCCGGTGCATGAGAGCCGGCGGGCGCTGGCCGAGCGTCTGGAGGCGCTGCTTTCCGACATCAAGGAAAGCGTTCTCGCCCAGGCGGAGGCCCTGGAAGCGCAGGTCAAAGCGGCCGGCTGGCGGTCCGCACCGCCGCACGAGCGCCGAGCCGGGACGATCGACCGCCGGGCCAAGCGGCTGTTCCTGCGCCTGGTGCTGAAGATGACCTACGACGCCATCGCCGACGCTGAAAGCGAGCAGACCGACGAGCCGGTGGAGGCCGACGCCGTGCGCAAGTCGGTGGCCCGGGACGCCCGGTTGCTCGGCCTCCGCCTGCCCTGACCACCCTCGGGGCGCTCCCCCGCCCCTTCCCTCCCCTCACACCGCCGGCGGCCCAGCGCCGCACCCCTCGACACGAAACAGAACGAGTTGGCCATAACCGGAATCTTGGGTTCGGCGCCCAAGATTCCTTCCGGCGCTTGTGGTGAGCCGGCACGCTGGAACCGCAACCCCTGTGGAGGTGAGCGTGATGCCCACGATTGCGGTGCAGCTTCCCCCGGAAGCCGCCGACCGGCTGGCGGCGGCGGCAAAGCGCCTCGGCCTGGGCCGGCGGCACCTGGCGAGGGCATTGCTGCTGCTGGCGCTGGCTGAAGAGAGCCAACCAGAACAGCGAGATGCTTTGCCGGAGCTGCGAGATGAGTAGAACACAGTTCGCCCGCCGGCGGTGGCGGCCGTGGCGGCGGGCAAGGCCGAGCGGAGGCAATGGCGATGGCGATGACGACGAACGACAGCAGCTCGACCACCTTTATCGTGCCCTGTGTGCTGCGCTACCGCAAGGCAGGGCGAGGCGCCATCGATGCGTACAAGCTTGTATACGTGCACGGCGTTCTGGTGCTCGCCCAACCGGTGCGGCATCAGGTAGGCGCCACGGAGTGCGTGAGCATCCCCATCCCTGTGCTCGACGCCGCCCGCCAGGCCGGGGCGACGGCCTACATCTGGCGTCACGACCGCCTGGGCATCGCCCGCCGGCTGCGGCTGGACGACGCCGAACGGCGGGCGCTCACCATCCAGGCCGGGGAGATGTTCTTCAAACTCACCGACCTGGAGCCGGTGCCGCCCCCCAGTTGGCCGTTTACCGAGACGATCGTCGAGGTGCCGGCCCCGGACGACGCCGGCCCCGGCGGAGAGCGGCAGCGGCGGGGCGAGGGGCAGCAGCTTTCGTTATTCGCTCTCAGCGCCGGCGGGGAGGGGGTGCTGCGATGAGCACACTCGACCCCGCCCACGTCGCCCAGAGCCTGGGCAACGCCCGCCGGGAGGGGCGCCGGTGGCGGGCCCGCTGTCCCGTCTGCCAGAAGCACACGTTCACGATCGGGCTGTCCGATGATGGACAGACGTACCTGGTGAGGTGCTGGAGCGGCTGCAGCCAGCAGCAGGTGGTCGAGGCGCTCCGGCGGCAGAACCTCTGGCCGGCGCCGCCGTCTCGCAACGGGCATGCGCCCGCCACACCGGCCCCAGCGCTGTCCACACCGGCAGGGCCGGGGTCCACAAACGGCCATCGGCCCGGCGAGGCCCCGGCGCCGATTGACCCGCTTGCCTGGCTGGCCGACTACTGTGGGGTAGCCCGGGCAACGATCGTCGCCCTCCCCGTCCGGGCCCGTGGCGGCTGGGTGGCGTTCGAGTATCCCACCGGCGCCCAGAAGCTGCGGAAAGCCGGCTCGAAGGATATCCGGTGGGGCCTCCCTACCGGCACAAGCCGCCCCGCCTTATGGCCGTTGTCTTCTCCCAGCGAGCCGTTGCCCGAACACATCTATCTGCTCGAGAGCGAGACCGATGCGATCGTCGCCCGCCACCTGGGCCTGGCGGCCTTTGCGGTCACCGCCGGCGCCTCGACGGCGCTCAAGCCGCATGAGGCCGAGGCCCTGCGCCGGCGAGGGGTGCGGCGGGCGACCTTGCTCTACGACATCGATGCCGCCGGCAAAGAAGGCGCCGCCAAGCAAGCCGAGGCGCTGCACGGCGCCGGCATCGAGGTGACGATCGTCGATTTGGCTGCGGCGGGGCTGGTGGACCCGCTCTGCGGCGGCAAAGACGTGCGAGATTGCTGGCTCGCCGCCCGGGCCCGAAACGTACCGCCGGAGGCGGTGCGGCAGGCCCTCGAAGCGGCCGTCCAGCCCTGGACGCCGGCCGAGGGCGAGGCTGAGGCTGAGGCTGAGGCCGGGGGCGAGGCCTGGACGAAGCGAAGATGCTCATCGCTCACGAAGATGATCACCCCCTCAGGCATGAGCATCTTCGGCGTCGATGAGCATCTTCGGAGCAAATGTTCTACTCCTCGCCTGGCGCCGCTGGCCGGCGTGCGGCCCCAGCCCGTGCGCTGGCTGTGGCCGGGGCGGGTGCCGCTGGGCAAGCTCACCATCCTCGACGGCGACCCCGGGCTGGGCAAGTCGCTCCTCACCCTCGACCTGGTGGCCCGGGTGAGCACGGGACGGGAGATGCCCGATGGGTCCCGGGGCGACCTGGAGGGCCCGGCCGGGGTGGTGCTGCTCTCGGCCGAGGACGACCCTGCCGACACCATCCGCCCCCGGCTGGACGTGGCCGGCGGGGACCCCGCCCGGGTGGCCGTGCTGCAGGCGGTCGATGAAGTCGAAGTCGCCGATGACGGCGGTGAACGGCGCCGGGAGCGGGGCGTGACGCTGGCCGACATCGAGCCGCTGCGGCAGGCCATCCAGGAGACGGGCGCCCGGCTGGTGGTCATCGATCCGGTGATGGCCCACGTGGGGAAGGCCGACAGCCACCGAGATGCCGAGGTGCGGGGACTGCTTCGCCCCCTGGCCGAACTGGCGCAGGAGACGGGCGCCGCCATCCTGATCGTGCGCCATTTGAACAAATCCGCCGGCGGAAACCCCCTCTACCGGGGCGGGGGAAGCATCGCCTGGATCGGCGCCGCCCGCTCCGGGCTGCTCGTGGCGCCTGACCCCGACGACGAGACGGGCCAGAGAAAGGTGCTGGCCGTGACGAAGAGCAACCTGGCCCAGCCCGCCCCGGCGCTTGCCTACACGATCGAGGCGGTGGTACACGAGGGCGCCGGGTTCGTGCCGAGGGTTTGCTGGCACGGCGAGAGCGCCCACACGGCCCGCTCGCTGCTGGCCCAGCCCACGGAGGACGGCGAGCGCTCAGCCCTGGAAGAGGCCAAGGCGTTTTTGCTCGACCTGCTCGGTGCGGGCCCGGTCGAGGCGGACCGGGTGCACCGAGAGGCGAGGGCGGCCGGGATTGCCGACGTGACGCTCCGGCGGGCCAAGGCGCTGCTGGGCGTGCGATCGGCCAAGACCACGTGGGGCGGTTGCTGGCAGTGGGCCCTGCCCGAAAGTAGAACAAATGCTCCGAAGATGCTCATCGACGCCGAAGATGCTCATCCCCTGAGAGATGAGCATCTTCGGGGGCATGAGCATCTTCGGAGCAAATGGTCTAGTCCGTCTGGGGCTGACTCGGCGGCCGGGGCGGATGCCGACGACCTGCCGTTCGAGAGCGCCGGGGCCGAGGCCGAGGCCGAGGCCAGGGCCGAAGCCGGGATCGAGGGCTGGCCGCCCCTGGACGACGAAGCCGACGAAGCGGCCCCCGTGCGCCCCGATGGCCCCTGCCCCCGGTGTGGGTACCAGCTGGTGCGGCGCACGTGCTGGAAGTGCCGGGACAGCCTCTGCTCAGATTGTGGCGCCTGGACGGGCAGCGGGCTGCGCACCCGGTGCCTACCCTGCGGCATCAAGGCGCACCAGCGGGAGCGATGGGGCGACGGGGCGGAGACCGGACCTGGAGGGACACGATGACGGCAATGGCGACGCACAAGCTCCCTGATGCGCTGCCGGGGCTGCCGGCGGAGGGCTGGGCGAAGACGTGGGCGGATGCCGCCCGGCGGGTGGTGCCGCTGGTGCGGGTGTGGCGGGACGGCCCCCGCCACGTGGGGCTGGAGATCGACCTTGCCCCCACCCGGCATGAACTGACCGACGCTGTGGCCGAAGCGGTGTGGGACCAGCTGCGGCAGGCAATCGACCGCAAGGGATGCCGCCGGGAGACGACGTTGGCGGTGCACGCCGGCGGGTCAGCCTTCTGGGCCCGGCGGATTCCCCGGGAGCGGGCCGGCGAGGTGCTGGGGCAGGTGCTGGCGCTGATCAACCGGGATGGGGCGGCGGTGGTGCGGGATAGGTGCGAGCTGCCGTTCGTGTTCCGGACGCTCTGGGGCCGGTCGCCCACGTGGGCCGAGGTGGAGCGGTGGCGCCCCACCGACGTGCGGGCGGCGCTGCGCCGGTGCTGCTGGTCACCGCCCTCGGCGCCCTGGCCGGGCCGGGCGGTAGCCGGCGGTGATGTTTGTCGGACGAAAATCCATCCGGGCTGTAGCCGGCGGTGATGTTTGTCGGACGAAAATCCATGACGGCCGCCATCGCCCCGCCCCGCCCCGGCCGGGCCGGCCGGTGCCCGAAGTGCGGCGGTCGGATGGTGGTGGACCCGCCGACCCCGCCGGACGTGGCGCCGGACGTCTATTGCCCTGAGCTGTGGCTGGCGGGGTGGCGCCGGGGCGGGCCGTCAGTGAAGCCCTCTGCTGGCGGGACGGCTCCGGACCCCTGCCGGCGGGCCGTGCGCTCCCGGGCACGCCACCGGGCCGAGCATCTCGCTGAGCAGAAGCGGGCCGGGCGGCTGGCGGTAAACGCCTGGCCGCAGACCACGCAGGTGCCCTGGTAGCGGCGGGAAAGCTTTGTGCCTTTGGGCAGGCCGAGGCGGGGGCGGCCTTCGGCCTGGAGGCGGTCAACCTCGGCGGCCGGGATGGCCCACACGGGGCCGACCCGCTCGCCATGGATTCGACCGCTGCGCACCCACCGGACGACGGTGCGGCGGGGGATGCCGAGAGCGGCCGCAGCCTCAGAGACCGAGAGCATTCCCATGCGTGCGGTATCCATGCACCCATCGTACCATGCCGGCCCCCGCCGGCCAATTTGTTATGAATTTGATATGCCCACCCTATTGACATGATGGCCTACGTAGGTCATACTCTAGCTGTAATCACTGACAGGAGGAACGGCAATGACTCAGGCGGTGACGGCGGCGGTGACGGCGGAGGCCGAGGTGCTCGGCGAGTGCGTGCGCTGCGGCGGCGAGCTGGCCATCGCCCCGGTGCTGCACGGGGTCGAGCTCGGCGGCGCTTACCTCTGCGATGTGTGCTACTTCGGCACCTACCACGGCTCCAAGGCGGCCGCCCTGGCCGCCCTGGGGCCCTCGGGCGAGGCCGAGACCGAGGATGACGGCCCGGACGGCGACGGCCCTACCCCGGCCGCCCCGTCGGCCCGCCCGGTGCACCCGCTGCTGGTGGTGGGCTCCGGCCCCCGCACGGAACTGACCCCGGAAGAGGAACGGGAGTGGGACGAGTTCCTGCAGGCCGTCGAGGAAGACCGGGCCCGGCACCCGCTGGAGGAATGCCAGACCTGCCGCCGCCCATCCAGCCCCCTCATCGACGGTGACTGCCTTGCCTGCCGGGGCGAGCTTTTGCCGCCCACCGGCCCCTGGCCCGACCGGGCCGCCCTGGCCGGTGTGTGGGTGGACGTGCTCGGGGAGCTGGCCGAGGCCAAGGCGCAGCTGGCCCGCATCGATGCCCGCCTGGCCGCCATCCGCTAGGAGGAACCGCCGTGCCCGCCCCGACCTGTGACCGCTGCCGCCTGCTGGAGACCGAGACCTGGCGCCTCTCGCAGCGTCAGCTGGAGCTGGAGCGCCGCCTGACCCACCTGGCCCAGGCCCTCGACCGCCTGACGCACGTGGTGCAGGCCCTGCGCCGAGACCGCCGGGCATCGTGACCGGCCGGGAACCGCAAGCGTGGAGGAGACATCCTCCCCTGAGCACGGAAGGAGACCACCCATGACCACCGGCACGCCGGGGCAGACTGCCCAGAACCACACCCTCACCCACGCCCACGCCCACGCCACCGACCGGGAGGACGTTCCGGCCCTGGTGGCCGTGCTGGAGACCCTGTCGGAGCTTGCCGACCTCGTGCACCGTCACCGCCGGGCTGTGGCCGGCTTGCGGCAGGATCTGGCCGAGCTTGCCGACGAACTCTTGCTCCGGGAGGCGCAGGCGTTCCTTGCCGTGCAGGGTGAGGGCAAAAACGAGGCCGAGCGCAAGGCGAGGCAGGCGCTCATGCTGGCCGGGGACGGCGATTACCGGCGCCTGCGGGCCCGGGAGCGGGACGTGCGGCGGGAGATTGCCGAGCGGGAGGCCGACATCGAGCGGGCCAAAGATGGTATCCGCATCACCTTGGCGGCGCTCCCAATCGCCCAGGCGGTGGACGCCCTGTCGCCGTGGGAGTGGGAGTGGGAACGGCTCCCGACACACCACAAAGGCGGAAACGAAAACGGAGCGGAATGACGTGACCGGCGGAACCGATGAAGGGACCGGCGAAGGGACCACCATGGCCCAAAACCAACCCGGCACCAGCCTGGACCACCAGGACTACGACAACGACCTGAACCGGAGGACCCACCATGCCCAAACCCACGGGGTTCCAGTTCACCCAGTGGCCACCGCTCACCCCGATGCCGCCGATGCCGGTAGCGCCGGTACCGCAGGTACCGCAGTACGTCCCCGGGCAGCCCGGAGGACGGGGGACGGCGACACGGCCCCACCGGACGGTACCAGGACCAAGGTCAGAAGGGTCAGAGCCGGACGACCTGCCGGAGCTCCTCACGGTGCGGGAGGCGGCGAGTCTCCTGCGGCTCAGCCGGTCACATACCTACGACCTGATTCGAGAAGGCGTCTTGCCCGTCGTGTACCTCGGCCGGGCGGTGCGGGTGCCCCGGCGGGCGCTCATCGCCTGGATCGAGCGGCAGGCACAGGCACTGGGCAGATGACTGGACCAATCCAGCGAAAGGACTCAGCGGGCCCACCCGCTCGGCCGAGGCCTCGGCGGTGGCTGATCGTGCGGTCCGCCATAGCGCTGAGCGGCCTGTACTGGGCCGGGCTGCTCTGCTCCGACCTGGCCCGCATGACGGGAGCACCGGTGTGGCTGGACCGGCTCGGCACCGCCCTCACCCTGCCCCTACCACTGGCCGTGACCGCCTTCGCCATCTGGGGAGCCATCCGGTTCCTGTAACCCTGGACCGGGCGGCCCGGCCGGCGCCTGCACACCGTTTCATCACGCCCGATCGCTCCCGATCGTGCCTTTTCGGGCCTTTTCGAGATCGAGCCCGTTCGAGACCTTTCGAGACTGTTCGAGACCGTTCGAGACCTTCGTGAGGCGACGCCATGATTCCTGACCGCCCCCCGCCCCCGCCCCCGTCTGGACCCACGCTCACGCTCTGGCCGAAAAAGCCGAAAAAAAAAGACGGACATCGTAGGGACATCAGAGGAGGAGCTGCGGTATGGCCGACGACATGATCGTGCAACGGGTTCCAGTGCACGCCCTGAGACCGCTCGGGTACGCTCGGGAAGGCCTTCCCGAGAAGCCCGAGCCGGCGGTGTACCTGTACGTGATCAAGTGCCTGGCCTGCGGGCTGCACATGGGCGCCTGGTCGTGGTACGGCAACTGGCACGACGCACGGCTCTCCCCGGACGTGCTCACGTGTATGGAATGCGGCGCCACGACGGCGACCGGGGCGTTCTACCTCACCCGGTACCGCCTGCCCGATGCGGAGATCGCCGATGTCCCCGGGCGGGTGGGGCGGCGAGGCAAGAACCCACCGTTCGTCCCCCGCCTGATCGGCAACCTCCAGGCGGTCACCGACGACCCGACCGGGAGCGGGAGCCCCAGGGAATAGCCGGGCACCGGGGAGCGGCCTGCCCGGCCTGCCGGCGGTGGCGGTGCGGGCGCCGCCCCTTGACTCCCACCCGCCCCCGTGGGCAGAATGGCCTGCCCAATGCGCTGCCCGGGGCCACCTTCGTCCGGTAGGCCACGGGGCGACGGGGCGAGACCGGCGTCCGGAAGGCCGTGCGGCGGGCAGACCAAAGCGGACGGCGGTGGACGGCGTCCGGGGCGGGCTCATAACCGATCGGTCGCAGGTTCGAATCCTGCCGGGCCCACCTCCACCATTACCTCCGTCCCATCGGTTTCCTGAGGCGGGGTGCCGTATGGCCGCTGGTTTCGGTTCAGCCCTCTTCAGGGAGGAAAGGGGATGGAACCGGAGGGCAAACGGTTCGATGGGGCAGTGGTCAGACCAGTAAACCGGCTGATTCAGGGATTCCTCCTGGCCAAGCAGGCGGAGGGGTGTTCCTCGGCCACGCTGCATGATTACCGGGCAGGCCTGCGGCATCTGAGTCGGTGGATGGCAGAGGTCGGCCACGAGGACCCTGGCGGTTGACTGCGGCCGACCTGAAGGCGTTCCTGGCCTCGCTGCGGTCGCTGTCCAGGCCTCTCAAACCGAAAACGATCTACAACGTGTGGGTGGCCCTCAAAAGTTTCTACCGGTGGTGGTCGGAGGAGACCGGCAAGCCATCACCGATGGCGTCGGTACCGGCCCCGAAGACCACCGTCCCGGTGATCGAACCTCTGAGCCGGGATCAGGTCGCCGCCATCCTTAGGGCGTGTGACCTGACCAGGGAAGCGAGCACGACCTGGCGTCGGTCGTTTGTCATGCGGCGGGACACCGCCCTTCGGGATCGAGCCATCGTGCTCGTGTTGCTCGATGCCGGCGTGCGGGCAGCGGAGTTGTGTGACCTGAAGGTGGGGGATATCGATCTTGCCACGGGGCGGGTCATCGTCCGGAAGGGCAAGGGCGGCAGAGGACGGACCGTGTATCTCGGCAAAGCGGCCCGTCGGGCGGTGTGGCGGTATCTGTCCCAGCGGGAGGACGCCTCGGCCAGTGACCCGCTGTTTGTGGGTCGGAACGACCGGCCGCTCGCCGGCTCTAGCCTCCACCGGCTGATCCGACGATTGGGGGAACGGGCAGGAGTGCGGAACCTCCACCCTCATCGCTTCCGCCATTCCTTTGCCACGGAGTTCCTCCGGAATGGGGGCGATCTCCTGTCGTTGCAACGTCTCTTGGGCCATCGCGGGCTGGAGATGGTTCGTCGCTACGCCGAGATCACGGACACGGACCTGGAGCGGGTCCATCGTGGTGGTAGCCCGGCAGACCAGTGGCGGCTTTGAGGGGATCGGCCGCCAGGCAGTCCCATGTCACTAGGCCGTCCCATGTCAGATGAGGGACAGCGGTCCACCACACGGGCACGCAGCTCAAAACCAGTGTGAGTGGAGTGATGGACGAACCTGATACGTCGTGCTGGATGTGGTCCACAGCGACGGGTACTTGATGATCTCGGGCCGTTCCAGAACCGGCTGCGACGTACGACAACCCGTGCTGACCCGAATCGGACACAGAGCGATCCCTGGCGTAGCTGACCGACCATCTGACCGATTCACCCGGTCGGCCACCGCTTGGAGCACGCATCGGCCTTCGAATGAAGGCTGACGAGCTTTCCGCCACCACCGCCGGTCAGCGACCGGCGGGCGGCGGTGGTGGCGGAAAGCCGGTCGAGAGGCCCTGCTGACTTGTGGCAATGGAGTCGGCCCTACCGGGCTGTCAGGAGCAGGCTGCGTCGCACCTCCTCGATGGTGGTACCACCAGGACCTTGAGAAGAACGGGGTAGATAGCGGTCTGGCTCGGAAGCGGCATATACCTAACCCCCACCCGCCACAGAGTAACACTCTAAGTCAAGCATCGGCTCCAGCTTCTTGCTTTTCTCCCCCGACGTCTTCACGCTGGAGGGCCTGGTGACGGTTGTCAAGCCGCCCCTGGGATAATCGGTCGCTTTGCCCGCTTCCAATAACCACGCGATGGTGGAGCAGGAAGCTCATGGCTAAGGTTTCAGACCACCTGGCCCTGCCGCCGGACAGCGGCCAGACCCGCTTGGAGTAGGCATAGGGCGGCCCTATGCTCCTCATTAAGGATGGCTGGGTCTACCTGGATCCGGCTCTGTCGTAGTCTGGTCTCTGGCACCTCTAGGGGCGGTGGTCAGTCGAGGGTGACGCTCATGTGATCGATGGGGGATGGACGGGATAGGATGGGGTTGTTTCCCCGATGCCTCGCTGATCGTTTGGAAGTGGTGTGACCATCGCATGGAAGGGTCGTGCGGGAACAGGGAAATCGGTGTGCTGTCGGTAGTTCTTAGACCAAGCAGCTCCGGAAACAGCCAATAGTTTGGTGCTGATTTCACCATGGGGGAAGTTGGCAGTCGGCAGTCACTCTGGTATGATACCACCATCCAAACAGCCGGCTAGAACGAGAGGCCAAAAGGTTCTCGCTCAGAAGAACGGTAGCCTATCCTCTGGCCTATCGGTTCCCTCAGGCAGAGGGAGCGGGCGATGACGGACGGCGGGAACGGGCGCGGCTGCTGGGTCCTCCCGCTCGTGCTCCTGCTCGGTCTGCTCATCGGCGTCCTGGGTCTGGCCGCCGCCCAGTCCCTGATTCAGGAACGGCTGGGCAGCGCCGAGGTGCCAACCGGCACGCCCGACCCCAACCCCGACCTCACCCTCACCCTCAGCCCCGGCCTGCTCACCGTCCTGGTGCGCCAATCCGTGGAGCGGGGCGAGGCGCCACTCCCCATTCAGAACGTCCAGGTCCAGACCCGGCCCGGTCGCGTCTTTCTCCTGGGCCGCTTTGACCTGCTGGGCCGGCAGGTCGATGGCTCCATTGAGATGACGCCCGTCCTCGAGCACGGCCAGGTGCGCATGAAGGTCATCCAGGCGCGGCTGGAATCCGTCCCCGTGCCCGGCAATATCGAGCGCTTGGTGGAAGCGCCGATCAACCAGCGCATCGAGGCGGCCACCGCCGGCTACCCCGCCACCCTTACCGGGGTGCGGGCCGACCATGATGGGGTGACCGTGACGGCGCGCGTGCGTCCGGAAGACCTGCGCCTGCCCTCCACACCCACCCCCGGCCGCTGATCCTCGCGGCACCACCGAATTCGCATCGCGTATCCTAAAGGACGGGATGGGACGCTGCCGCTGCGTTCCCCACCTCCCCAACCGACCCTCGCAAGGTGACGCATGGGCGACGATCTCATCGCACGGGCGCGTAGGGTCCTGGCCGACTACCGACCCCGGCCTGCCGGGGTCGAAGTGGCCGATGCGCGCGACGCGGCCGTGCTGGTGCTGCTCGCCGACTACCTCGGCGAGGCGCATGTGGTGCTCACCCTCCGCACGGACACCGTTGAGCACCACAAGGGGCAGATCTCGTTCCCGGGCGGTGCTCGCCACGGCAAGGATGAGGACCTGGTCCTCACCGCGCTGCGCGAGACGTGGGAGGAGATCGGCGTGCACCCACACGACGTGGACCTTATCGGCCGCCTGGACGAGATCGTGACGGTCTCCAACTTCCGCGTGGCGCCTTTCGTCGGGGTCCTGAAGCGCACACCGTATCCGTATGCCCCCAGCCCCGTCGAGGTTGCGGAGGTGTTAGAGGTGCCGCTGCGCCACCTGCTCGACCCGGCCAATAAGGTCTACGAGCCGCGCGTGGCCTGGGGCGGCGGGTCGGCCTTCTCCCCGGTGTACTGGTACCACAGCTATCGCATCTGGGGCGCCACGGCCCGCATGTTGGAAGGGTTCCTGGACCTGCTGGAGCGTGGGCCGTAGCCGCCACTCCTGCCTCCATTAGGCCCCCAGCCGGCGCAGGAACTCCGGCGCGAAGTCGCCCGCGCACACCTCCTCCACTGGCCCCGACATCCAGATCTCGCCGCCGGGATCGATGCGAATGCGCAGCGCGCCGCCTGGGGCCACCACGCGCACGTCATCGTCCACCAGACCGGCGTGCCGGCAGGCGGCGGCCACGGCGCTGGCGCTGGTGCCGGAGGCCATCGTCTCGCCCGCGCCGCGCTCCCAGATGCGGATGTGCACCTCGTCCCGGGCCACCACCCGCGCGAACTGGACGTTGGTGCGGTTGGGGAAGGCCGGGTGCCGCTCGATGCGCGGGCCCAGCCGGTAGAAGTCCACCCGCTCCAGGTCGTCCGTGAGCACCACACAGTGCGGGTTGCCAACGGATACGGTGATCACCGGGATCCGCTCGCCGTCCACCTCCAGCTCGGTGAGGTCGCCGATGGTGGCCGTGCCCATGTTCATGGTGGCGCCGGTGACCCGCCCGTCACGAACCTCCAGCTCCGCCGTCACCAGCCCGCCGAGCGTGTCGATGGTGAAGCGCGTCTGGGTGGTGTGGCCGTAATCGTACAGGTACTTGGCGAAGATGCGCGTGCCGTTGCCGCTCTTCTCCGCCTCACTGCCGTCCGGGTTGTAGATGCGCACGGCGAAATCGCCCCGCGTCGGCCTGGCCATGGCCAGGATGCCGTCCGAGCCCACGCCCAGGTTGCGGTGGCAGATCAGGCGGATGTTCTCCACCGTGAGCGGAAAGGGGAGCTTGTCCGGCTCCAGCACGATGTAGTCGTTGCCCAGCCCGTGGCTCTTGACGAAGTGCGGCATGCCTGCTCCTGCCCTCGTGTCGATGGCTCATCCGACGGGCCTGCCGGATGTCGCGTCGCACGCGGCCTGCCTCCCGTGCCGGCCCCGGCCCCTCCAGCATCGACCATCCGACCGCTACGTGCCAGCGCGCGCTGGGCCGCGTGGTACCCTATGATGACGCTGGCCGTGGGAGCCGGCCGTGTCCGACGCCGTCGCGATCGAGCGCTTTCTGGCGCAGGAGGGCTACACCACCGCCTGCGCCCGCCGCCAGGCGCGCACCCTCTTGGAACGGGCGGGGCTCACGCGCCCCTTACCCCCGGCCCCTCTCCCGCGAGCGGGAGAGGGGTGCCCGAAAGGCGGGGTGAGGGCAGGCCTCCGGTTCGCTGCGTCTGTGCGGTGACCCCGAGTGCGCGCGCTTGGCGCGCCAGCAGGAGCCGGGCGAACGCCTGGTGGCGCGGGTCAGCCCGCCGAGTTGCCAGGTGTGCGGCGGTTCGAATAACCGGCGCGCGGCGCGGGCGCTGGCCGCCCGTTTCGCCGCCGTCGGCATCACGCGCCTGCTGGTGGTTTGACGCCAGGCGCGCCGCCTGCCATCGTGATCGACGAAACGCTCAAGGTGGCACCGCCATGGACGACCTGGCCAAACTTGACGCCACCGCGCAGGCGGAACTGGTGCGCCGCCGCGAGGTGTCGCCGCTGGAGCTGGTGGAGGCGGCCATCGCCCGCATCGAGCGGCTCAACCCCACGCTCAACGCCGTGATCACCCCGCTCTTCGAGGAGGCGCGGGCCGCTGCGCGCGGGCCGCTGCCGGACGGCCCCTTCACCGGTGTGCCGTTTCTGCTCAAAGACCTGCTGGCCGAGTGCGCCGGGACGCCGCTGAGCGAGGGGTCGGCGTTCCTCCGCGGTCGGTACCGCTCGCCGCACGACAGCGAGCTGGTGGCCCGCTACCGCCGCGCCGGGCTCATCATCCTCGGCAAGACGAACACCTCGGAGTTCGGCATCCTGCCCACGGCGGAGCCGGCCGCCTTTGGCCCGGCCCGCAACCCGTGGGACCTCGGCCGCAGCACCGGCGGCTCCTCCGGCGGCTCGGCGGCGGCCGTGGCCGCGGGCCTGGTCCCGGCCGCGCACGCCAACGACGGCGGCGGCTCGATCCGCATCCCGGCCGCCTGCTGCGGCCTCTTCGGGCTCAAGCCCACGCGCGGCCGCAACCCGCTGGGACCGGAGTACGGTGACCTGTACGGCGGCCTGGTGTGCGAGCATGTGGTCACGCGCTCCGTGCGCGACAGCGCCGCCCTGCTCGACGCCACCGCCGGCCCCATGCCCGGCGACCCCTACGCGGCGCCACCCCTCACCCCCGGCCCCTCTCCCGCTCGCGGGAGAGGGGTGGCCGTAGGCCGGGGTGAGGGCTGGCGGCTGCGCATCGCCTTCAGCACAGCCTCACCCACGGGCACCGCGGTGCATCCGGCGTGCGTGGCGGCGGTGAAGGACGCCGCCGCGCTGTGTGCGGACCTGGGACATATCGTCGAGGAGGCGGCGCCCGCGTTCGATGGCCGCGCCCTGGGCCGCGCCTTCGCCGTGCTGTGGGCCGCAGGCACGGCCTGGAGCCTGGCCCGGTGGGCGCAGAAGTTGGGCCGTCAGCCCCTGCCGGCCGACGTGGAGCCGCTCACCTGGGCGCTGGCTGAGCGCGGCCGGGGCATCAGCGCGGTGGACTACCTCACCGCCGTGCACGACGGGCAGCGCCTGGCGCGCGACGTGGCCCGCTTCTTCGAGACCTATGACCTATGGCTCACACCGGTGGTGGGCGAACCGCCGCCACCCTTGGGCACCTTCGCCTCGCCGCCCGAGGAGCCCACGCGCGGCCTGCGCCGGGCCGGGCCGTTCGCGCCCTTCACCTACATCGCCAATATGACCGGCCAGCCGGCGATGTCGGTGCCCCTGTACTGGACGGAGGAGGGCCTGCCCATCGGCGTGCACTTCCTGGGCCGCTTCGGCGATGAGGCCACCCTCTTCCGCCTAGCGGCGCAGCTCGAGGAGGCGCGGCCGTGGGCGCGCCGCCGCCCGCCGGTGTGCGCCTGAGCCGGGATGAGGAGGAAACGATGTCGGACAGCACGCAGCGACACGATGTGGTGGTGGTCGGGGCCGGCAACGCCGCCCTGTGCGCGGCGCTGGCGGCGCGGGAGCAGGGCGCCTCGGTGCTGGTGCTGGAGAAGGCGCCGGAGCACCTGCGCGGCGGCAACACCTACTTCACGGGCGGTGGCTACCGCTTCCCCTACCGTGGCCTGGACGACATCCGCGCCCTGATCCCCGACCTCACCGAGGACGAGGCGGCGACGATCGATGTCGGCTCCTACCCGGCCTCCCAGTTCTACGAGGACCTGATGCGCGTCACCGAGGGCCTGGCCGACCCAGACCTGGTGGAGACGCTGGTCTCCCGCGCTTACCCCACGGTGCTATGGCTGAAGGAGCGCGGCTTGCGCTGGGTGCTGCTGTACGGCCGCCAGGCCTATCGGGTAAACGGGGTGCTCAAGTTCTGGGGCGGCCTGATCGTGGAGGGTGTGGGCGGCGGCGCCGGCATCTCCGACCGCCTGTTCGAGCTGGCGCGGGAGAGCGGCTGCGCCCTCTGGTACGAGGCCAAGGCCACCCGCCTGCTCACCGACCGCGCCGGTCGCGTCACCGGCGTCACCGTGCGCCTGCCAGACGACGAGCGCGACGTGCCGGCCGGGGCGGTGGTGCTGGCCTGCGGCGGCTTTGAGGCCAACCCGGAATGGCGCGCCCGCTACCTGGGTCCGGACTGGGAGCTGGCTAAGGTGCGCGGCACCCGCTACAACACCGGCGACGGCCTGCGCATGGCGCTGGACATCGGTGCCCAGCCCTATGGCCACTGGTCCGGCTGCCACGCCGTACAGTGGGACATCGCCGCCCCACCGTTCGGCGACCGCAAGATCGGCGACCTGTTCCAGAAACATTCCTACCCGCTGGGCATCATCGTCAACGTCAAGGGCGAGCGGTTCGTGGACGAGGGCGCCGACTTCCGCAACTACACCTACGCCAAGTACGGGCGCGAGGTGCTCAAGCAGCCGCAGCGCATCGCCTTCCAGATCTTCGACGCCAAGGTGATGGACCGGCTGCGCGACGAGTACCGCATCAGCCAGGTGACCAAGGCCACCAGCGACACCATCGAGGGCCTGGCCGACGCCCTGGGCATCGACCGCGAGGGGCTGGTGCGCACCGTGCGCGCCTTCAACGCTGCCGTGCAGCCGGGGGAGTACAACCCGGCGGTGTTGGACGGTAAGCGCACCGTGGGCATCACCCCGCCCAAGTCCAACTGGGCGCTGCCCATCGACACGCCGCCTTTCACCGGCTTTGCCGTCACCTGCGGCGTCACCTTCACGTTCGGTGGGTTGAAGATCGACCCGCGCACGGCACAGGTGCAGGACACGGAGGACCGGCCCATCCCCGGCCTGTACGCGGCCGGGGAGCTGGTGGGCGGGCTGTTCTACCACAACTACGCCGGCGGCTCCGGGCTCATGGCCGGCGCCGTGTTCGGCAGGTTGGCCGGCGAGCACGCGGCGCGGGCGGTGCTAGAGGGCAGTCAGGCCCAGGTATAGGCGATCGCGGTACGGTTGGTTCATCGCCGTCTCGGGCCTCGGCAAGCCGGCGGCGCGCAAGCGGGCCCGCACCCCGGGATGAGGAGTGAAGAACAAGCACCGAGGAACAAGCAGTGCGACCGCTCCCAACGCCTCGTTCCCCGCTTCACAGTCCTGTGGATGAGGGGCGGCCTTGCCGGTCGCACCCCTCTTCTCCACCCTTACCCCGGCACCCGCGCGTTTGAACGCCGATCCGGGCAGGAGTAAGCTGATCTCTTAGGAGGGGGAACCGCACCGTCTCCGCCCTATCAGCCCGCATCACCCCCGCGCCGGTCAGGGCGGCAAGGGCGTACCCGCCACGGCGGTTGTGCACCACACCGTGCGACCCCTCCCGAAGCAACGGCCTCCCACTCCCGGTCGGCTAGACAGAGGCCGACCCCTTGGGAGGGTCAGGATGGATGACGAGCGCCCTGAGGAGGGCCAGCGCCGCCCCCACCCACGGCGGGTCGCGCGGCCCGGCCGTCCGGCAAAGCCTCCAGAGCCGTCCCCCGCCCCGGAGCGACCCGAGATCCCTCGCCCGGTCTCCCGCAACGTCCCACCGCCGCCCGCCTCTGGACGGGAAGATGGAGGGGGCCCGAGCGCGGTTGACGAACGTGGGCCCGCCCGGCGTCCGGCCAGCGTGATCGTGCGCCGGGGCTCCCGCCCGGGCGATACGTTCGTGCGCATCGTGCGCCCATACGCGGGTGAATTCCAGCGGCGTGCCCCTGGCTACCTGGTGGCCACCGAGCGGGTGCTTCGGCCGACCACGGCGTTCGGACGGCTGCGCGAGGCCGTGCGCAGCCTGCTGCTCGGCCGCCGCATCCGCACCGAGGCCGAGCACGAGGAGCGGGCAAGTAAGCTCACCGGGCTGGCCATCTTTGCCTCGGACAATATCTCCTCCTCGGCCTACGCCACCGAGGAGATCATGCGCGTGCTGGTGCTGGCCGGCGTCGGCGCCCTTGCGCTCACCATGCCGATCACCCTGGCCATCGTGGTGGTGCTGGCCATCGTGGTCAGCAGCTACCTCCAGGTGATCCGGGCCTACCCCGGCGGCGGCGGCAGCTACGTCGTGGCGCAGCACAACCTGGGCACGCTGGCCGGCCTGACGGCGGCGGCGGCGCTGCTGACGGACTACATCCTCACGGTGGCCGTCTCCACGTCTGCCGGCGTGGCGGCGCTCACCTCGGCGTTCCCGGAGCTGTTCGCGCACCGGGTGCCGATCTCCGTGGCGGTAGTGGCGCTGATGGCGCTGCTCAACCTGCGCGGGGTGCGCGAGGCAGGGGCGATCTTCGCTGCCCCTACCTACCTGTATGTCGTGGCCATTCTCGGCGTCCTGGCCGCCGGGCTGGTGCGGTTCCTGGTGGGCGACCTGCCGGAGTACAACCCGCCGCGGGAATGGATGGAGGCGCACGGTGCGGAGAGTCTGGGCCTGCTCCTGGTGCTGCGCGCGTTCGCCTCCGGCTCGGTGGCGCTGACGGGCACGGAGGCGGTGGCCAACGGGGTGCCCGCCTTCAAGCCGCCGGAGGTGAAAAACGCCCAGACCGTGCTGCTGATCATGGGCTGCCTGTTCGCCACGGTGTTCGTGGGGATCAGCTTCTTCGCCGCGCGCCTCGGCATCGTGCCGGACCCGCGCGAGGTGGAAACCGTGGTCAGCCAGGTGACGCGCGCCCTGATGGGCCGGAGCTGGTACTACTACCTGGTCCAGTTTGCCACCGCGATTCTGCTGGTCCTAGCCGCCAACACCGCCTTCAACGGCTTCCCCCGCCTCACCAGCATCGTGGCCCGCGACGGTTTCCTGCCGCGCCAGTTCCAGTTTCGGGGGGACCGCCTAGCCTACAACACCGGCATCATCGTGCTAGCGGTGATCTCATCGGCGTTGATCGTCGCCTACCACGGCAGCGTGACCGGCCTCATCCCGCTGTACACGGTGGGCGTGTTCGTGGCGTTCACGCTCTCGCAGGCCGGCATGGTGCGGCGCTGGCTCAAGCTGCGGGAGCAGGAGCGTGGCTGGCGCTGGCGGGCCGCCATCAACGGGGTGGGTGCCACGGTCACCGGCATCGTGGCGCTGGAGGTGAGCATCTCCAAGTTCGCCCTGGGCGCGTGGATGGTGCTGGTGCTGATGCCGTTGCTGGTGCTGATGATGCTGGGCATCGGCCACCATTACCGCACGGTGGCGCGGCAGCTCGCGCTGGACGGCGCCGCCCCTCTGCCCCGTCGCTTGCAGGAGCCGGTAGTGGTGGTCCCCATCAGCCGCCTGGACCGCGCCACGCTGCACGCGCTGGCGTTCGCCCGCTCGATCTCCAACGACGTGCGTGCGGTGCACGTGACCGACGACCTGGAGGACGCCAAGCGGATCAGCGAGCCCTGGCCGCAGTACGCAGGCGACATCCCGCTGGTGATCGTGGAGTCTCCGTACCGCGCGCTCATCCAGCCCTTACTGGCCTACATCAACTGGATCGACCGGCAGGCGCCGGGCCCCATCACCGTGGTGCTGTCCGAGTTCGTGCCGCGTCACTGGTGGGAGTACCTGCTCCACAACCAGACGGCGCTCCGCCTCAAGCTGCGGCTCTTCTTCCGGCCTAACACCGTGGTGATCGACGTCCCCTACCACCTCGCCAAGAAGCCGGAACCGGTGGCGCCCGAGGCCTGAGCGCCGCTCGGGTTGGCCCTCCTTGGCTCGGATGGTACCCTCTTCGCGGTTGGGGGTGTGGAGCGATGGAGCGGTTGTGGCTCGGCCTGGGGTCGGCGCTGGCGCTGCTGGCGGTGGTGAGCGGTGCCTTCGGCGCGCACGCGCTTGAGGACCGGCTGGCGTCGGACGACCTGGACCTCTGGCAGACCGCGGCCCGGTACCACATGTATCACGCCCTGGCCCTGCTGGCCGTGGCCTTCGTGGCCGAGCGCTGGGGTGGCACGCTCACGGCCGCAGCCGGCTGGCTGTTTCTGGCCGGCGTGGTGCTGTTCTCCGGCAGCCTCTACCTCCTATCCCTGACCGGCGTCCGCCTGCTCGGCGTGGTGACGCCCTTTGGCGGCCTGTGCTTTATCCTCGGATGGGCGGCCCTGCTTGCCCAGGCGTTCAAGGCGTAGACGCCCCGGCGGCGCGGGCCAGACCGCAGGCACCGCGCGGCGCCCGGCAGGAGTACGGCGCGATGCGGCCCGACTTCTCGCTGCTCGACCGGCCGCACATCCTGGCCTTCATGTTTTACCCGCGCCCGGATTGGTCGCCGCCGCCCGCGGGCGCGGAGGACCTGACCATCCCAGTGGCCGAGGGCGTCACCCTCAGCGCCCGCCTCTACACCGGCGACCGCGACTGGCCGGTGATCCTCCTCTTCCACGGGAACGGGGAGGTGGTAGCGGATTACGACGGCATCGCCCCGCTGTATCACCGCCACGGCCTCAACCTGCTGGTGGTCGACTACCGCGGCTACGGCCGCTCCGGTGGGCGGCCCACATTCACTGCCATCCACGCCGACGCCCACGCCGTGAAGACGGCTACCTTCGCCCACCTGGACGCCAGCGGCTACCAGGCGGGGCGTTACCTCATGGGCCGCTCGCTGGGCGCCCTGCCGGCGGTGGAGCTGGCCGCTACCGACGCCGACGGGTTTCGCGGCCTCATCATCGAGTCTGGGGCAGCGGGTGTCCGTGGCTGGAGCCGCTTCGCCGCCCCCGGCGATGATCGGGCGGCATGGCAGGCGCTGGAAGCAGCCCAGCGCGCCCGGCTGGCGTCCATCACCCTGCCGCTGCTCACCATCCACGGGGCGTGGGACGAGCTGGTGCCGCTTGAGCGGGCGCTCGAGGCGCACGAGACGAACGGGTCCGAGGACAAGGAGCTGGTGATCATCCCCGACGCCGGGCACAATGACCTGCTCGCCCGTGGGCTGGAGCAGTACTTCCAGGCATTGACCCGGTTCGTGGCCCGGCATGAGCGGCGTTCGTGAAGAATTTCGCGCATCACTGGCGCGTAACGGTGCAACCGGTAGACTAAGGACAACGCAGGCCGGAGGCAGGATCCGGACGCGCGGTCCCCACGACGCCCCCGGCACACCGGGTGGGCGGGACCGGCTTAGGAGTAGCAGCAGGTATGAAATTCATCGTCTGTGTCAAGCAGATCCCCGACCCGGAGACCCCCGCCTCGGCGTTCAAGATCGACCCGAGCGGCAAGAAGGTGGTGCCGGCGCAGGGCATCGCGCCGGTGGTGAGCCCTTTCGACGCCCAGGCCGTGGAGGCGGCTCTGCGCATCAAGGACGCGCAGGGCGAGGGGCATATTACCGTCATCAGCATGGGCCCGGCCAGCGCTCGCGACGTGATCAAGCACGCCCTGGCGATGGGCGCCGATGACGGCATCCTTATCGATGACCCGGCCCTGCAGGATGTGTTTGACCCCCACGTGACCGTCACGGTGCTCGCCGCCGCCATCCGCAAGGTGGGCGAGTTTGACGCCGTCTTCACCGGCCGCCAGGCGGCGGACTGGGACTGGGGCGTCACCGGCCCCGGCCTGGCCGAGGTGCTCGGCCTCTCCCAGGCTACCTTCGCCAAATCCGTCACCGCCCGGGACGGCAAGCTCGTGGTGGAGCGGGTGCTGTCCGACGGCTTCGAGACGGTGGAGATTCCCACCCCGGCGCTGGTCACCGTTTCCAACGAGCTCGGTGATCCCCGCTACCCGCAGCTTCGCCAGATCATGATGGCGGCGCGCAAGCAGATCACCACCTACACCCTCGCCGACCTCGGCCTCACCCCTGAGCAGGTCCGGCCGCGGATGGAGCTGGAGCGGCTGTACATCCCGGTCAAGGAGTCCAGGGTCGAGATCATCGAGGGCGATAGCCCGGAGGAAAAGGCCGCCAACCTGGCCCGCAAACTGCGGGAGGCGAAATTGATCTAACCGTTTGACCGAACCGTTCCGGCTCCGCTCAGCGTGTGGCACACGGCCCGCGCATATGGGCATGAGACGGACCCGAGGGAGAGCACGTCATGGCAGAGGGTGTGCTGATCATCGGAGAAATCGCTGATGGCAAGCTGGCGCCGATCACGCGCGAACTCATCGCCGTCGGCAGTCGCATCGCCGGTGAGGCGGGTGGGCTGGTGAGCGTCGCGCTGTTCGGCAGCCACGCCGAGGCGCTGGCCCAGTCAGCCATCGAGGCGGGCGGCGACCTTATCTACACCTTTACCGAGAGCCTGCTGGACGACTACCTGACCGATACTTGGCTGCCAGCGGCGCAAATGGCCGTGGAGGTGGCCGACCCGGCCGTGGTCCTGCTGGGCCAGAGCAATGTCGGCCGCGATCTGGCGCCGCGGCTGGCGTTCCGCCTCGGCACGGACGTGGTCATGGATGTGACCGAGCTCAGCGTCGAGGGCGGCACGGTGCACTGGACCCGCCCCTGCTACGGCGGTAACGCCCGCGCCGTGGTCAAGGTGCTCACCAGCCCGCAGATCGCCACGGTGCGCAGCAAGAGCTTTGACCCGCTGGAGCCGCAGCCCGGCCGCACCGGCGACACCATTCCTATGGAGTCCGGCATCGATCCCTCCCAGGTCAAGCAGCGCATCCTCGGCCGCGAGACCGCCAAGGCCGAGGGCGTGCGCCTGGAGGACGCGGCGATCGTCGTCTCGGGCGGCCGTGGCCTGGGCGGCCCAGAGGGGTTCAAGGTGCTGGAGGAGCTGGCCAGCGTGCTGGGTGCCGCCGTCGGCGCCAGCCGCGCCGCCTGCGACCTGGGCTGGTACCCGCCCTCGCAGCAGGTGGGGCTCACCGGCAAGACCGTGAGCCCGGACCTGTACATCGCGGTGGCCATCTCCGGCGCCAGCCAGCACTGGGCGGGCATGGCCAACTCCAAGAACATCGTCGCCATCAACAAGGACCCGGAGGCGACGATGGTGAAGAACGCCCGTTGGGCCATCGTCGAGGACTACCGCAAGGTGCTGCCGCCGCTCATCGAGGAGCTCAAGAAGCTCAAGAGCTGAGCGGCACCAACGGTCCTGCGGAAGCACGCGCCCCGCGCCCCGTGGGGCGCGTGCCGTTTTCCACCAACGTCGCACCGGCCGACCGGTGCGGCCCGCCGCCGGCCACGGTAGAGTGGGGCCAGGAAACGTGGGAGGCAGCCATGGGCGAGACGGCAGACGTGGTGGTGATCGGCGCCGGGGCGATGGGGTGCAGCATCGCCTTTCACCTGGCGCGGGCCGGCGCAGGGCGGGTGCTGGTGCTGGATAAGGGCGGCATCTGCTCCGGGATGACCTACCGCTCCGGGGCGCTCGTGCGGCTGCACTACACCAACCCGCACGAGGCGCGCCTGGCGCTCAAGGCCTACGAGTACTTCCACCACTGGGAGGACCTCGTCGGCGGCGCGTGTGGCTTCCAGCAGACCGGCTTTCTGTTCGTCGTGGGCCAGGAGCAGGTGGCGGCGCTGCGGCACAACGTGGCCATGCTGCGCACCCTGGGTGTGGACACCGAGGTCGTCTCCCCTGAGGACGTGAGAGAGGCGCAGCCGTTCGCGCGCGTGGACGACATCGGCGCCGCGGCCTACGAGCCCCACTCCGGCTACGCCGACCCGGTCAAGACCACCCTGTCCTTTGCCGCGGCGGCGCAGCGGTACGGCGCCGAGTTTCGGACCAGCTGCCCGGTGACCGCCATCCGCGTGGCGGGCGGCCGCGTGCGCGGGGTGGACACCGCCGCCGGCCCAATCGATGCCGGCGCCGTGGTGTGCGCCGCCGGGCCGTGGGCGCCGGCCCTGTTGCGCACGGCCGGTATCGAGTTCTCCATCCGGCCCGTGCTGGCGGAGGTGGTGTACTTCCGCCGCCCGCCGGAGACGGCGCTGGGGCACATGGTCTACATCGACCGTGCCGCCGGCTCCTACTTCCGCCCGGCGGACGGGCGCATGACCTTCGTGGGTGCGGGCCACGGCGAGCCGCGCCTGGGCGATCCGGACCACCTGCTGGACCGCAACACCCCGGGGCAAGAGGAGCTGGCACGAGCCCGCATCGCTGCCCGCATCCCGGCCTACCAGGCCGCCGCCTACACCTACGGCCACCAGGGCGTGTACGACATGAGCGAGGACGGCAAGGCCGTTCTGGACCGGGCGCCGGGCGTGGAGGGGCTGTTCATCGCCGGCGGGTTCTCCGGTACGGGGTTCAAGAAGTCGCCCGCCGTAGGGCTGGTCATGTCCGAGCTGGTCCTGGGCCGTGAGCCCAGCGTGCCCATCCACGCCTTCCGCTTCACCCGGTTTGCCGAGGGTGAACCCATCCGCGGCGAGCACGAGTACGGCTTCGTGGAGAGCGCCCAGCTCAGCATCTGACTTCGCCGTCGTGCCGGCTGCCTGTACGCCGGCGAACCGTGATGATACAAGGCGGAAAGGGACTCTGAGCGTGTCGGCCGCGGGCGGGACATGGCGGTGCCCGGCGGGCCGGTGCGCGTTGCGCAGGAGGTGCCGTCGTGCGTGTCGCCATCGCCGCCGACCACGCGGGCTATCCCCTCAAGCAATTGATCGCCGAGCGGTTGCGCGTCGACGGCCACGACGTCGTGGATCTGGGCACGCACAGCACGGAACCGGTGGATTACCCGGACTTCGCCGAGAAACTCGGCGAGGCGGTGCGCAGCGGTCAGGCGGAGCGGGGGGTGCTGATCTGCGGCAGCGGCGTGGGCGCCTGCATCGCCGTCAACAAGTTGCGCGGCGTGCGCGCCGGACTTTGCCACGACACCTACTCGGCCCATCAGGGCGTGGAGCACGACGATATGAACGTGCTCTGCCTGGGCAGTCGCGTGGTCGGCCCGGAGCTGGCCGCCGAGCTGGTGCGGACGTTTCTCGGCGCCCGCTACCTGGGCGAAGAGCGCTTTGAACGACGATTGCAGAAGCTCCGCCGTATCGAAGCGCGTGAGACGGGGGTATGCTCATCTTGAGGGTGCCGGCTATCGGCCCCAGCGGTCCCGCCCCACGCTGTCGCCATCCCGGACAGCCGGAAGGCGCTGACCCACCCCCTCCGCCCGCTATCGGGGAGGGGGTTCTGGGTCAACCTCACGTCTCCGCTCACCCGCGCACCCCCAGCCCCTCACGGACGGGGCGGAGCGTTCCGGCTCGGAAAGAACCAGCCCAGAAAGCTCGGAAAGAACCAGCCCAGAAAGAAGGAGTGAGCCATGGCAAAACCAGCCATCGAGGTACGACGTTTCGGCCAGTCTATCTGGCTGGACAGCATCAGCCGGGATATGCTTACCTCCGGTGAGTTCCGTCGTCTGGTGGAGCAGGAGGGCGTCTCTGGCTGCACCTCCAACCCCACCATCTTTGACAAGGCCATCTCCGGCAGCAGCGCCTACGACGACCAGATCGCCACCCTGGCAGCCGCGGGGCGCGACGCGGACGCGATCTTCGATGAGCTGGCCCGCGCTGACCTCCAAGACGCCGCTGATACCCTGCGCCCGGTGCACGACGACACCGGCGGTAACGACGGCTTCGTCAGTTGGGAGGTCTCGCCCGAGCTGGCCTACGACACCGAGGCCACCATGCGCGAGGTACGGCGGTTGTGGGCGTTGCTCGATCGTCCCAACGCGCTGATCAAGATCCCCGCCACGCGCGCCGGCCTGTCCGCCATCCACGAGATGCTGTACGAGGGCATCAACGTCAACATTACCCTCCTCTTCTCCATCACCCGGTACGAGGAGGTGATGGAGGCCTACCTCTCCGCCCTGGAGCGGCGTCTTGCCGAGGGCAAGCCGGTGGATCGCATCCGCTCCGTGGCCAGCTTTTTTGTCAGCCGTGTGGACACCCTCGTCGATAAACAGCTCGACGCCATGATGGAGCGGGCGTCTCCGGCGGAGCGCCAACGGCTGGCCGCCCTGCGCTCGAAGGTGGCCATCGCCAACGCCAAACTGGCCTACCAGCGCTTCAAACAAATCTTCGCCGGTCCGCGCTGGGAGGCGCTGCGGGCACGCGGCGCTGCCTTGCAGCGGCCACTCTGGGCCAGCACCAGCACCAAGGACCCGTCCCTGCCCGACACCTACTACGTCGACAACCTGATCGGCCCACACACGGTCAACACCGTGCCGCCGCACACCTTGGCCGCGTTCAACGACCACGGCCGGGTGGCACCCACCCTGGAGGAGGGCCTCGCCGAGGCGCAGGAGATCATGGACCGGCTGGCCGAGGTGGGCATCGACATCGTGGCCGTGACGGACCAGCTCGAGCGGGAGGGCGTGCGCGCGTTCGCCGACTCATTCGTGGCCCTGCGCAACACCATCGATGAGAAGCGCGCGCGCTTGCGAGCCGGCACGGAGGCGGCCCCGCGCCCCTTTTGAGCGAGCGGTAGCCCAAGCGCTGGACGAGCTGGCGCGGCGGGACGTGGTGCGCCGCATCTGGGACCGAGACGGCACGCTGTGGAGCGATGACCCCGCTATGCAGACCCTGGCGCGGGAGCGCCTGGGCTGGTTGCACACGCCCGAGCTCGCCCGCGGCCAACTCCCCGACCTGCGCGCCTTCGCCCGCGCGCTGGCACAGGAGGGCTTCACCCACGCCGTGGTCCTAGGCATGGGCGGCAGCAGCCTGGCGGCGGAGGTTCTGCGCGACACCTTCGGCGCGACACCAGGCCATCTCCGCCTGGAGGTGCTGGACTCCACCGACCCGGAGGCGGTGCTGGACATCGAGTCGCGCCTTGACCTGGAGCGCACCCTGTTCATCGTGGCCTCCAAGTCCGGCACCACCACGGAGGCACTGGCCTTCCTGGCGTACTTCTGGCAGAAGGCCCCGCGTGGCGGGCGCCAGTTCATTGCCATCACCGACCCCAGCTCGCCGCTCGAGCGGGAGGCACTGGCGCGCGGCTTCCGGCGCGTGTTCCCCCACCAGCCGGACGTGGGCGGCCGCTACGCCGCGCTCACCTACATCGGCCTGGTCCCGGCCGCCTGCCTGGGTGTGGACCTCGACCGGCTGCTGATCGGTGCCGCGGATATGGCCCGCCGCTGCCAGGAGGCAGGCCCCACCAACCCGGGCCTGTGGCTGGGCGCCGCCCTGGGCGCAGCGGCGCGCCAGGGGCGGGATAAGCTCACCCTTATCTGCTCGCCGGGGATCGGCTCCTTCGGCACGTGGGTGGAGCAGCTGGTGGCAGAGAGCACGGGCAAGAACGGCACGGGCATCGTGCCGGTGGAGGGCGAGCCGCTGGGACCAGCCGAAGTCTACGGTGACGATCGCCTGTTCGTCTACCTGCGGCTGGACGGCGCGCCCGACCCGGCCCAGGACGCCGCGGTGGACCGCCTCGAGGCAGCGGGGCACCCGGTGGTGCGCCTGCACCTTCCGGACCGCCTCCACCTCGGTGCGGAGTTCTTCCGCTGGGAGTTCGCCGTGCCGGTGGCCGGCCTGCTGCTCGGCGTGGAGCCGTTCGACCAGCCCAACGTGCAAGAGAGCAAGGACAACACGAACCGGCTGCTGCGCCGCTTCCTGGAGGAGGGCCGGCTGCCCGCGGACCCACCCCTCCTGCGCGAGGCCGGCATCGCCCTGGCTGCGCACGGGCGGGCGGCGCGCGCCATCAACGAGATCCACGCCGCCAGCTTGTCCGCTGCGCTGCGTGCCTCCTTCAGGCTGGTGCGTCCGGGGGACTACCTGGCGCTCACTGCCTACCTAGCGCCGACACCGGCACGCGCCGCGCTGCTCCAGCAGGTGCGCGCGCTCCTGCGCGACCGGCTGCGCGTGGCGACCACGCTGGGGTACGGTCCGCGCTACCTGCACAGCACGGGCCAGCTCCACAAGGGCGGCCCCGACACCGGCGTCTTCGTGCAACTGGTGTCCGAGCCGCTTCGGGACGCCGACGTGCCCGGCATGGGCTATACCTTCCAAACGCTGAAGATGGCGCAGGCCCTGGGGGACCTTGAGGCCCTGGAGACGCGCGGGCGGCGGGTCGTCCGCCTCGACGTGGGCGCGGACGTGGAGGGTGCGCTGCAGCGGCTGGTGGAGGCCGTGAGCGAGGCGCTGGCATGAAGTACAGCCGGCGCCCCGCTTGCCAGGGTACTAGAGCAGAGGAGCGCGACGCGATGGATATCGGCATGGTCGGGTTGGGGCGGATGGGCGCGAACATGACGCGGCGGCTGCTGCAAGGCGGACACCGGGTGGTGGCCCACGATCGCGACCCAGCCGCCATTCAGGCCCTGGTGGCCGAGGGGGCGAGCGGTGCAGCTTCGCTGCGCGAGCTGGTTGAGGCCTTGCCGCCACCGCGCGTGGTGTGGCTCATGGTGCCGGCCGGCGCGCCGGTGGAGGAGGCCGTGCAGGAGCTCGCTGGCCTGCTCCAGCCCGGCGACGTGCTGGTGGACGGCGGTAACTCGCACTACCGCGATTCCATGCGGCGGGCGGAAACCCTGCGCCGCTTCGGCGTCCGCTTTCTGGACGCCGGCACCAGCGGCGGTATCTGGGGGCTCCAGGTCGGCTATTGCCTTATGGTCGGTGGTGATGCGGAGGCGTTTGCCTTGGTGGAGCCGGCCCTGCGCACGCTGGCGCCGGAGGGCGGTTACCTGCACACCGGCGCTTCCGGCTCGGGCCACTTCACCAAGATGGTACACAACGGCATCGAGTACGGCATGCTCCAGGCGCTGGGCGAGGGGTTCGAGCTGCTGCATGCCGCGCCCTTTGCCCTAGACCTGCCCCGCCTCGCGGAGCTGTGGACGCGCGGCAGCGTGATCCGCTCTTGGCTGCTGGAGCTGCTGGCCGCGGCTTTGCAGAAGAACCCAACGCTGGCCGGCATCGCCGGCTACGTGGAGGATTCCGGTGAGGGACGCTGGACGGTGCAGGAGGCGGTGGACCGGGCGGTGCCGATACCGGTGCTGGCGCTGTCGCTGTTTGCCCGGTTTGCCTCCCGCCAGGAGGAGTCGTTTGCCGCCAAGGTGATCGCGGCGCTGCGACAGGAGTTCGGCGGGCACGCGGTGCGGCGGCTGGAGTAACACGACGTGCCGCCCGGCAAGGGGAGCGGTTCATGGCCGATCAGTGGGGGGAACTCGAGCGCAACCCGCTGCGCGAGGGGTTGCAGCAGGCCCGCACGCCGGATCCGAACTGCTTTGTGATCTTCGGCGCCTCCGGTGACCTCACCCGGCGCAAGCTGATGCCCGCCCTGTTCCGGCTCTACGTCCAAGGGCTGCTGCCGTCTCGGTTCAGCGTGGTCGGGGTGGCGCGCCGCCCACTGGCGGACGACGAGTTCCGGGAGCAGATGCGGCAGGCGGTGGCCACGTATGGCACCCTGCGCGAAGAGGCGGCCGGGCGGTGGGAACGGTTTGCCGCGCTCCTGCGCTATGTGGCCTCCGAGTTTCACGACGCGGCCGGCTACCAGCGCCTCGGCCAGGTGCTGGCCGAAGAGGACGAACACCGCGGCACCGGCGGCAACCGGCTCTTCTACCTGGCCACGCCCCCGGACGCCTTTCCCGTGATCGCGCTCAACCTTGGGCAGGCGGGCCTGGCCCGGCCGGCGTCGGGAAGCTGGACCCGCATCGTGGTGGAAAAACCGTTCGGGCGCGACCTGCACTCGGCACGCGAGCTCAATGACCGGCTGCACGCGTTCTTTGAGGAGCACCAGATCTTCCGCATTGACCATTACCTGGGCAAGGAGACCGTCCAGAACATCCTCGTCTTCCGCTTCGGCAACGCCATCTTCGAGCCGCTGTGGAACCGGCGGTACGTCGACCACGTGGAGATCACCGTGGCCGAGACCGTGGGCGTCGAGGGCCGTGGCGCCTATTACGACGCTACCGGCGCCTTGCGGGACATGGTGCAGAACCACATGATGCAGCTCCTAGCGCTGACGGCCATGGAGCCGCCCGCCACCTTTGCCGCCGACGCCGTGCGCGACGAGAAGGTCAAGGTGCTGCGCTCCATCCGCCCCTTCACGCCCGAGCAGGTCCGCACCGACGCCGTGCGCGCCCGCTACGTGCCGGGGTTGGTAGAGGGGCGGCTGGTACCCGGCTACCGGCAAGAAGAGGGCGTGGCCCCGGACTCCACCACGCCCACCTACGTCGCCCTGCGCCTGATGATCGACAACTGGCGGTGGGCCGGCGTGCCCTTCTACCTGCGCCATGGCAAGCGGTTGCCCAAGCGCGTCACGGAGATCGCGATGGTGTACAACCGCCCGCCGCTACGCCTGTTCCGCGAACGCGACGATGCCTCGGACCGGGTCGAGCCCAACACGATCATCCTGCGCATCCAGCCGGATGAAGGCATCTCGCTCAAATTCGCCGCCAAGGCGCCGGGGCCGGCCATGGACCTGCGCAGCGTGACCATGGACTTTCTCTACAGCGCATCCTTCGGCATCAGCCCACCCGACGCCTACGAACGCCTGCTGCTGGATGCCATGCTCGGCGACCACACCCTGTTTACCCGCAGCGACGAGGTCGAGGTGGCTTGGTCCATCCTGCAACCTATCCTGGAAGAGTGGGACCGCAGCGGCGAGGGCATGGCGATCTACGAGGCCGGTACCTGGGGGCCAAGCGCCGCCGACGACCTCATCGCCCGTGACCACCGCCGGTGGAGACAGCTATGACCGTCCGGCCCGTGTTCGGTTTCGCCACGCCGGTTGAGCCCGTCGCTGTGGGCGCGGTGCCGCAGTACTTGACCACGTTGTGGCAGCGCCTGACACGGGAGCAGGCGGCCACGGGGCCGCTGACTCCGGCCCGGATGCTGAACCTGGTGCTCTACGGTGAGGACGACGCGGTGCCGGAGACAGCGGAACGGCTGGCCGCGTCGGTCGCCGCCCTCCACCCCGGTCGCCTCATCGCCGTGCAGGTGGACCGCGGCCGGGGCGGCACGGAGATGACCGCGCACGTCTCCGTACGGTGTGTGCCCGATCCGACCGGCCAGCGCCAGGTGTGCAGCGAATTGGTCCTGCTCACGGTGCCGGCCGCGCTGCGCCGGTACGTGCCGCACGCGCTGTGTGCCCTGTTGCTGCCCGATCTACCCGTCGCCCTGTGGTGGACCGGCACGCCGCGCGTGGAGGACCCCCTGTATCAACGGCTCACTGCGGACCTGGCCAGTCGGGTGCTGCTGGACAGCCGTGCCGGCGACCAACCGCCGGCCACCCTCCGCGCCCTGGCCCGCTGGTGCGCGGAGCGGCCGACGGTGGCGCTCGGTGACCTGGCCTGGGCGCGCCTCCATCCCTGGCGACAGGCCATCGCCGATTGCTTCGACCAGGTAAACTCCTCTCCTCCGCCCGCCCGCATCCGCCGCGTAGAGCTCATAAGCGACGGCGTGGGCGTGCCGGCCGATGCCCTGCTCCTGCTTGGCTGGTTCGCCTCACGCCTGGCGTGGCAGGTCAAGGGGGCATCGCAGGAGCCGGACGCGGTGCGGGTGGATTTCCTGTGCGACGGGCGCCGCGTTCAGGCCCGGTGCGGGTGGGTTACGGACGCCCAAGCGCTTCCCACCCTGGCGGCGATACGCGTGGAAGTCGCGCTCGGCTCGGAGGCGTTTGGCTTCGAGGTGCATCGCGGGCACGACGTCAACGTGGTCCATACCCACGTGACGCCGCCGGGCGGTCCGCGCTCCGCCCGCACCGCGGGCTTGCCGGAACCCCGGGACGAGGCGCTGGTGGCGCGCTTACTGAACGCTTCTCTGCCCGATCCGCTGTATCGTGCGGCCCTGGATCGGGCGGCGCAGATCGCAGGCGCTCTTGCATGACGCGCGAGCTGGTCGTGCTACCAGACGTGGACGCCGTGGCCTGGGAGGCGGCGGCCCGGTTGACCACCGCCGCCCGGCAGGCCGTGCAGGCGCGCGGCCGTTTCACCTTGGCCTTGTCCGGCGGCGCCACGCCCCTCCGGTTGTACTCCCTCCTGGGCATGGGCGAGTGGCTGGTGCGCGCCCCCTGGGAGCAAGCCCATATCTTCTGGGCCGACGAGCGCTGCGTGCCGCCGGACCATCCGGACAGCAACTACGGTGCGGCGCGGGCCCCCATGCTCGCGCGTCTGCCCACGCCGGCCGATCAGATCCACCGCTGGTACGGTGAGGCATCGGACCCGCAAGCCGAGGCACGCCGGTACGCGGACGTGCTGCGCCGGCACAGCGACCGCGCCGCCAACGGGATGCCACGGCTGGACCTCATCCTGTTGGGGATGGGTGCGGACGGCCACACGGCCTCGCTGTTCCCGCACACGGCGGCGTTGCGGGTGACAGACGCACCCACCGCCGCCAACCACGTGCCGCAGCTTGGGGCCACGCGCCTCACCCTCACCTTCCCCGCCCTTAACGCCGCCCGCGCGGTCCTGTTCCTGGTAACCGGGGCGGAGAAGGCGCAGACCCTGGCACGGGTGTTGGAGGGCCCCGCGCAACCCGATGAGCTGCCGGCTCAGGGCGTGCGGCCGAGCAACGGCACACTCACCTGGCTGGTGGACGCGGCGGCCGCCACCGAACTGCACGCACGGTGTCAATGAGCTGGTCTATCCTTCCCGTGCCTTCATGGCCTCGAAGTCGCGGCGGGCGGCGGCCAGCACCTCCGGTCGCATGAGCACGTCCACGCCGGTCATCGCCAGTGCTTTGGCTCCGTCCAATACGGCCTTGTCGCCGAGCGGCCCGGCTGCGGCCGCGGTCATCTCCAGCGAGTGGCCGGGGATGGGCGTGTCGGAGATGCAGATCATGGGGTGGATGGCCGGCACCACCTTGCTCACGTTGCCCATATCGGTGCTGCCGGTGGGCATGGGCGGCGCCTCGCGGCCGTTGAGCACGGTACGGCCCAGGCGGGCGGCGTTCTCCCGGTAGCAGGCGGCTAGCGTCTCGTTCGTCCACAGCTCACTGGTCTGCTCGTTTACCCAGCGATACTCCATCCGCGCGCCGGTGGCCAGGGCCCCGGCGCGGAAGCAGTTGAGCGCCCGCTCTTTCAGCTCTTCCAGCTCGCGCTCGGTGCGGGCGCGCACGTAGAAGCGACCGGCGGCGTGCGCCGGCACGATGTTCGGCGCCTGGCCGCCGTCGGTAATGATGCCGTGCAGGCGGGCGGTGGGCGGGATGTGCTGGCGCAGGGCGGCGATGCCCATGTAGCCGATCACCAGGGCGTCCAGGGCGTTGATCCCCTGGTCCGGGGCGGAGGCGGCGTGTGCCGCTCGGCCGAACATCTCTACCTCGAACGTGGCGCGCGCCACCACCGGGCTGCCGTCCACGTCCCGCCGGCCAGATGGGTGAACCATCATCGCCACGTCGATCCCCTCCAGGCAACCGCACCGCACCATCGTCACCTTGGCGCTGCCACCCTCCTCGGCCGGCGTGCCGAACACCACCACACTGCCGCCGGTCTGCGCCAGCACGCTGGCCAGGGCCACGCCAGCGCCGACGCTGGCGGTGCCGATGATGTTGTGGCCGCAGCCGTGGCCGATGCCGGGCAGGGCGTCGTACTCGGCCATGAAGGCCACGGCCGGCCGCCCCGTTCCCCGCCGCGCCACGAACGCCGTGGGAAGACCGTAAGCGCCGCGCTCCACCGTGAAACCGTGCCCTTCCAGGTAGTCGGCCAGCCAGGCACTGGCCTGGTATTCCTGGAAGGCGGTTTCTGGATTGGCGTGGATGCGGTGGCTGAGCGCGAGCAGCGCCTCCCGCTCCCGCTCCACCACGGCACAGACCTGCTGCTTGACGGTCTCGATGTCAGCCATGCCCTTCCCTCCCTTCGCGAGCCTCACCCTCAGCCGATGACCCCGCCCCAGCCTGCCGCCACCGGCCCTCACTGACCCTCACCCCCGGCCTGCCCCCGGCCCGCTGTGTCCAGTGGCACCACATTCCTCAGCGGGCCGAGGGCCGGGGTCGGCCACCCCTCTCCTGCTTGCAGGAGAGGGAAGCCCGTGCGCGGGAGGGGGCTGGGGGCAGCACCAGCGTCACGCCGCGCTCATAGCCATAGAGAACGTAGGCGCAACCGCCCGCGCTGCACCTGTGCGGCGGCATGGTACCGAGCGGTGCGGATAGCAACAAGGCGGCAGGCAGCAGACGCTCTCGTAGCGGGTGGGAGCGGGCCACCGCGCGGTCAACCCAGCAGGGGATGTCAGCGACCGCGGCCACGGCCGCGGCCCTTGTTGTCCGGCCGAGCAGGTTCCTTGCGCGCGTCATCGTCGTCGGCCTTCTCCCCTGGCCCCGCTCCCGCTGGGCGGAAGGGCGGGACCTGAAGGGCGGGGGGCGGACCGGTAGGCGGCTCGGGCGCCGCCTGCGCCGTGGGCACCGGGAGCGGCGCAGCGGTGACGGGCGGCGCCGGGGACGCGGGCTTGACGACCGTCAGGAATAGGAGCGAGTCATGGCCGCGCGGGAAGCGCACGCGCAGCGGGTAGGTGCCGGGGGCCAGGTCCGCGGGGAGAAGGGCGGTGGCCAGGTCAGTGCTCACCCAGGTGACGCGCGCGGCGGCCCGGTCGCCGATCAACACCTCACCGTTTGAGGGCAGGTCGCGCCCGCGCAGGAGCAGGAACGCGCCTGGCGTGGCGCTGGACGGTAGCACGTCCGTGACCACGGGGTCAGAGGAGGGTGTACCGCACGCCCCGGCAAGCAGCATCGCCACCACGATCGCGGTCGCTGCTCTTGGGCACCGAGGTCTGCTCCGCATTCCGTCGCTCCCGCGGGCGTTGAGGCATTCTCACTATAGTGGGCATCGAACCCCTGCAGCGTACGCAATGCGCCGTAGATCACGGAGCGCCTTCCGGTACCGGCAGCCACAGCCCGGATCGCACCAGTCGGCCGCGCACTGCTCATTCGGGTGATAGGCGCGGCGGCGCTCTCGCTCCATGCTCGGCATGAGCATATCTCGGGGGACGAGGAGGAAACGCTGGCGCAAGAGGCGCACGGCGCCGCGGTTGTGGCGGCTTCCTTTGACGGCATGGAGAGCTCACCCTCACCCCGGCCCGCTGTGGCTGTGGTACCCCGTTTCTCAGCGGGCCGGGGGTGAGGGCAGCGGTCAGCGGCCGCCGTCCTTTCACCCGCCCACCCCGTCTGTTGTTAGAGTTCGGCGTCCACGGCCTGGATCGCTTCGCGCACGATGCCCACGAGCTCGTCCACCTGCTGCTCAGTCGTGATCAGGGGCGGGGCGAAGCAGAGCACGTCGGCACGGTTGCGCGTCACCACGCCGCGCTTGCGGAGCTCGACCACCACGCGGTCACCGACGCGCGCCTGGGGCGGGAACGGCTCCTTTGTGGCCGGGTTCTGCACGAGCTCTACGCGCGCCAGCATGCCCAGGCCGCGCACGTCGCCCACGTGCGGCAGGTCGCGCAGCGTCTCGAGCTGGCGGAGCAGGTAGGCGCCGACGCGCGCGGCGTTCTCCCACAGGCGCTCCCGCTCCATGATGTCCAGGTTGGCCAAGGCCACGGCGCAGGCCGTGGGGTGAGCGGAGTAGGTGTAGGCGTGCATCCAGCGCACCTCGACCGGCTGCTCGGCGAGCACGCGGCGGATGCGCTCGGAGATGATGATGCCGCCGAGCTGGATGTAGCCGCTGGTCACGCCCTTGGCGAAGGACATGATGTCCGCCTGCACCCCGAACGTGTGCCCGGCAAACCAGTTGCCGGTGCGGCAGAAGCCGGTGATCACCTCATCGAAGATAAGCAGGATGTCGTGGTGGTCACACAGCTCGCGCAGGCCCTTCAGGTACTGCGGTGGCGGGATGATCACGCCGCCCGCGCCCTGGATCGGCTCCACGATCACGGCGGCGATGGTGTCCGCGCCCTCGCGCTGCACGATCTGCTCGATGGAGTCGAGCGCCAACCGTGCCGTTTCCTCCGGCGTGGTGCCCAGCCGGTAGGGGTTGGGTGAGACGGCGTGTCGGAAACCGGGCGGCAGCTCACCGAACCGCTCCCAGTAATTCGGCATGCCGGTGGCGGCCATCGCCGCCAGGCTGACACCGTGGTAGCCGTCGTAGCGGGAGATGATGGTGTACTTGCCGGGCCGGCCCTGGACGTTCCAGAAGAAACGGGCCATCTTGAACGCCGATTCGTTCGATTCGGCGCCGCCGCTGGTGAAAAAGACGGCGTTCAGGTCGCCGGGCGCCAGCCGGGCCAGGCGCGCGGCCAGCTCGATGGCGGGCGGGTTGGCGAAGCCGGTGTAGGAGTTGCAGAAGGCCAGTTGCTCCATCTGGCGCTTGGCCGCCTCGGCCAGCTCGCGTCGCCCGTGCCCGACGTTCACGTTCCAGAGGCCGGAGAGGGCGTCGATATATCGCTTGCCGGTCACATCCCACAGGTAGATGTCCTCGCCCCGCTCGAAGATGATCGCCCCTTCCTGGGCCTTGGGATGGTACAGGGGGTGGATGAGGTGGGCACGGTCGAGCGCGGCCAGTTCCTCCGCGCGCGTCCGGACGGTCATGTCGGCGCCTCCGAGGTGGAATCTGGGCGGACGCCGGACACAGCGTCCGGCCCGTTCGGCTTGGCGCCAGTGTACCGCAGCCGGGCGGCAAAGCCTAACGCGCCCGGCGGGCTCATGGGATCGCCCCCTGCTCCTTGAACGCCGCGATCTCCTCCCATGTGTAGCCCAGCTCCAGCAGCACCGCCTCGGTGTGCTGGCCGGCCTCCGGTGCCGGGCCGCTGGGCAAGGCCGGCTCCAACGGAAACCCGACCGGCGGGGCCACCATGCGCACGCTGCCGCCGGCGCCGTCCGGCACGTCCACGAACGCGCCGATGGCCGCCGCCTGAGGGTCGGCGATGACCTCCTCCAGCGTCTGCACCTTGGCCCAGATGACGCCTTCGCGATCGAAGGCGGCGCCCCACACGTCACGGGGGTAGCGGGCGAAGATCCGGTCCAGCAGGGCCACGATCTCGGCGGCGTGCTCGCGGCGGGAGCGCAGGTCGGCAAACCGTGGGTCGCGCAGGGGCGCGGCCGCCTCCGGCCCGGCTACCTGCTCGATGGCGCGCAGGAAGCCCGGCCAGTAGCGGTCGGCCTGGAGGTTGACGAGGTAGAACCAGCGGCCATCGCCGGCGCGGTAGGGGTTGACCAGCGGGTTGTTCACCTGGCTGCGCCCCAGTTGCGGCACGATGCGCCCCACCCGGAGCTGCATGCTGAGGTCCCAGGACATGATGTAGATGCCGGTACGGTACAGCGAGGTGTCCACCACCTGGCCGCGGCCGGTGCGGGCACGGGCCAGCAGGGCGGCGCAGATGCCGGCCACCGCCGCCACCGCCGTGGTGTGGTCGCCCATGGCGTTGCGCGGCATGGGTGGGTCGCAGTCCGGGGTGGCCATAGTGGCCATGAAGCCGGCCTGGGACCAGAAGGCGCCGGCGTCGAAGCCGGGCCGGTCTCGGTCCGGGCCGACGACGCCGTAACCGGTGATGTGGCAGTAGACCAGGCCGGGGTTGGTGTCCTTGAGATCGTTGTAGGTGAGGCGCAGGCGTTCGACCACGGCGGGGACCATGTTGGTGATGAAGACGTCCGCCCGGTCGATCAGGCGGCGGGCGATGCGGTAGCCCTCCGGGTGGGCCAGGTTGAGGGCCACGCTGCGCTTGCCGCGGTTGTCCAGCTCGAAGGGCGGGTTGACATCTGGGATGCGGGCCGGGTTGGACATGCCGCGCAGGGGTTCGCCGGTAGGCGGCTCGATCTTGATCACATCCGCGCCCCAATCGGCCATGATGCCGGCCGCCGCCGGCCCGGCCACCCACACCCCGGCCTCCACTACCCGAATGCCCGTCAGCGGTCCCGCCATCGCCCTGCCCCCTGTGCGCCGTGCTCGCGTCTATTATCCCGGCCGGCCCATGTGGCGTCAGCCCACCCCGGCGACCAAGGCCTCGAGCCGTGGGCGGGGCGCTATGATCCGGGTGGGGATGCCCCATGGGACAGTCCCAGACCGAGATGGGAGGTGCCGTGATGCTGACCGCACGGGAGGTGCGCGAAGGGCTGATCATCCGCCGCGACGGCGACCTCTACCGCGTCACGTCCGTCACGCTCCACTCCGCCACCGCCCAGCAGGGCGGCGTGGTGCGTGCCTCCGTGCGCAACCTGCGCACCGGCCACGTCACCGAGGCGCGTTGGGCGCCGGACGAGCGGGTGGACGATGTGCCGCAGGAGGCCGCCGAGCTCCAGTTTCTCTACGCGGACACGGACGAAGTGGTGTTGATGCACCCGGAGACGTTCGAGCAGTTCTCGCTGCCCCGCGCCGCCCTGGAGCGGTACCTGCCCTTCCTGAAGGAAGGGTCCATGGTGCGGGCCTGGCTGTGTGAGGGGCGACCGGTGGACCTGGACCTGCCCAAGCAGGTGCCGCTGGTGGTGACCTCCTGCGGCGCCGGCCTGCGCGGCCGTCAAGAGAACACCATGAAGGAGGCCACGCTGGAGAACGGGATGGTGATCTTAGTGCCGCAGTTCATCCAGCCGGGCGATACGGTGCTGGTCAACGTGGAGACGGGCGAGTACCAGGAGCGCGTGCGTCGCCGCTAAGCACCCTCACGGCTCCTCGGCCGGCACGTCGGCCCGGCGCCGGGCCAACCACGCGCGCAGGCGCGCCTCGTAGCCGTAGCGGCCGGGCTGATAGTACGCAGCGCCGCGCAGCGGCGCGGGCAGGTTCTCCTGCAGCTTGACCGGCGGCGGCAGCATCGCCTCCTCCGGCGTGGCGGGCGGGTACCGCGGGGTGTCATCGTGGGCGTAGCGGTAGCCCCGGCCGTAGCCGAGCTGCCGCATCAGGCCCGTGACCGCGTTGCGCAGGTGGAGCGGCACCGGCTCGTTCAGGGTGCGCTGCACGTCGTCCAAGGCGGCGAAGTAGGCGGTGCCCACGGAGTTGCTCTTCGGCGCGGTGGCCAGGTAGAGGGTGGCGTGGGCCAGCGGATACATCCCCTCCGGCATCCCCAGGAAATGCACCGCCTGCTGGGCTGCCACCGCCACCAGCAGCGCCTGCGGGTCCGCCATGCCGATATCCTCCGAGGCGGCGATCACCAGTCGCCGGGCGATGAACAGCGGGTCCTCGCCGGCCGTGAGCATGCGCGCCAGCCAGTAGACGGCGGCATCGGGGTCGGAGGCGCGCACGGACTTGATAAAGGCGGAGATGGTGTCGTAGTGGGCGTCGCCGGCCTTGTCGTAGAGCGGCGCCCGGTGCTGGAGCGCCTCGCGCACGTGCGCCGCGGTGATCTCACCGCCTGGCTCCACCTGCGCCGCCGCGATCTCCAGGGCGTTGAGCGCCGCCCGCGCGTCGCCACCCGCGCCCTGGGCCAGCAGGGTCAGCGCCTCCGCGCTGATACGCAGCCCCAGCCCGCCCAGGCCGCGCTCCCGATCCGCCAGCGCCCGTTGCGCCAGCGCCGTCAGCTCCTCCTCGGTCAGCGCCCGCAGCACCAGTACCCGACAGCGGGACAGGAGCGGCGCGTTTACCTCGAACGACGGGTTCTCGGTGGTGGCGCCGATGAGCGTCACCGTGCCGTCTTCAACGTGAGGCAGGATCACGTCCTGCTGCGCCTTGTTGAAGCGGTGGATCTCGTCGATGAACAGGATCGTGCGCCGGCCCGCATCGCGCCGTCGCGCCCGTGCCTCCTGCACCACGCGGCGCAGGTCGGCCACGCCGGCGGTGACGGCCGAGAGCGGTTCGACGTGGGCACCGGTGGCGCGGGCGATGAGCAGAGCGAGGGTGGTTTTGCCGCTGCCCGGCGGCCCCCAGAGGATGAGCGAGGGCACGGCGCCGCGCTCGATGACCCGGCGCAGCATGCGGCCGGGGCCGGTGAGGTGCTCCTGTCCCAGGAACTCATCCAGCGTGCGCGGCCGCATGCGCGCGGCCAGTGGCGCCCCCCGCGCCGCCTTCACCTCATCCAGCGCACTGAACAGGTCCGCATCTTGCCCGGGAAGCCGTCGCCCCGCCCGCATGCTCGTCTGCTCCCCGCCCCCACCGTAACACGCGCCGCCGCTCCCGTGTCGGGTGCTGCGTGCTGAGGGGGAGACCGGCCCTCACCCGGTCCGGCTTCGCCGGACCACCCTCTCCCGTTCACGGGAGAGGGGTTTCGTTGGCCTCTCGCCCGCGCGCACGCGGGAGCGGGGGCAGGGGGTGAGGGCCCGCCCCCGTCCCCGTCCAGCACCCAGCCCTCAGCACCCAGCACTTCCCACGGGCCCGGCGCGTAGAAACGCCAACAGCTGCCGGTTGACCTCGTCGGGCCGCTCCAGGGGCAGCATGTGACCGGCGCCGGGCACCACGACAAGGCGGGCGTGCGGGGCGTTGACCGCCACCAGCTCCGCCGCCAGCCGGAAGTCGGGCAGGTCTTCCGCGCCCACCAGAAGCAGCACCGGCGCCCGGAGCTCTGCCAGGCGGTCGACGGCCTCCGGCCCCTCCGGCTCCGGCTGGTCGAGCAGGTAATCGCGTGCCGGGAAGGCCAGCACCATCTCGCGCACGACCTGGAACGTGGCCGGATGGCGGCGCAGGCCATCGAACAGCGGGTGCGCCAGCCACAACCGCTCGGCGGCCGCGGGCCAGCCCTCGGCGCGTACCGCCTCCACCAACGCCTCGATAGTGTCGGCAAAATCGGCGGAGTAGGCGAAGCCAGGCACGGCCGCATCGATCAGCGTCAGCGAGCGCACGCGCTCTGGGTGGTCGAGCGCGAACTGCAGGGCGATGCCGCCACCCATGGAGAAGCCGACCAGATGGGCGGATGCCACGCCCAAGGCCTCGAGCAAGGCGCGCAGGTCCGCGGCGTACACGGGCCAGGTGTAGCCTGTGTCCGGTGCCGAGGAACGACCGTGGCCGCGCACGTCGTAGCGGATGACGCGGAAGCCGGCCTCCTGCAGAGCCAGCCACTGCGCCGGCCACATGCGCAGGTCCACGCTGTGGCCGTGGATCAGCACCACGGGCTCGCCCGCGCCACCGCTGTCCTCGTAAAAGATGTCGATGCCGTTGGTCCGCACCACCGGCATTGGCGTCTATCCTGGGAACGGCCTATCCTGGCATCGCCCGTGGCCCGAGTGTAGCGCGGCGGGCGCATGCCCGACGAGGCGGTCATGGCAGGGCGTGCTGGCAGTATCAGGCGGGGAGTGTGAACAGGCGATGAGCCACCAGCGCCGGCAGGGTGCCCTGAGCGGGATACGGGTGATCGACGCCGGGCAGATCATCGCCGGCCCGTTCGCGGCCACGCTGCTGGGTGAGTTCGGCGCCGAGGTGATCAAGGTCGAGCAACCGCGCGTGGGCGACCAGGGCCGCGGCGGCGAATCGCCCGCGCCGGAATTCGCGCAGAACGCCCGCAACAAGAAGTCGATCACGCTCGATCTGCATCACGCGGCGGGCCAGGCGATCTTCAAGCAGCTCGTGGCCGTGGCCGACGTGGTGGTGGAGAACTTCCGCCCCGGCACCATGGAACGCTGGGGCCTCGGCTATGAGGCGCTGGCCGCCGTCAACCCCGGCATCGTCATGCTGCGCGTGTCCGGCTACGGCCAGACCGGCCCCTACCGGCACAAGTACAGCTTCGACCGCATCGGCATGGCCTTCGGCGGGCTGACGTACGTCACCGGCTACCCGGACCGGCCGCCGGTGCGGCCCGGCTTCTTCATCGCCGATTACGTGGCCGGCCTGTGGGGCGCCTTCGGTGTGCTCACCGCCTTGCACCACCGCGACCACACGGACGGCCGCGGCCAGATGATCGACGTCTCCCTGTACGAGGCAGTATGGCGGCTATCTGGACCGCTGGCCGCCAACTACGCGGCGAAGGGGATCGTGCGCGAGCGGCAGGGAAACACCATGCCCGGGGTAGTACCGGCGGAGCAGTTCGAGACGGCCGACGGCCGCTACCTGGTGCTGCACGCCGGTACGGACCGCGTCTTCCAGCGCCTGTGCGCGGTGATGGGCCGTCCGGACCTGGCCGAGAACCCGCGCTTTGCCCGCCGCTCCGAGCGGGTGCAGCACGCGGACGAGCTGCACGCCCTGATCGGCGCCTGGGTGAAGACGCGCACCTTGGAGCAGGCGCTGGCGGCGCTGGAGGCGGGCGGCGTCCCCGCCAGCCCCGTGTACTCCGTCGCCGACATCTTCCAGGACCCCCACTTCGCCGCGCGCGAGAACCTGATCCGGGTAGCGGACCAGGCGCTGGGGGAGATGGTGCAGCCGGGCGTGGTGCCCAAGCTCTCGCTCACGCCCGGCACAGTGGCACATGGGGCACCGCGGCTGGGGGAGCACAACGAGGAGGTCTACCTGGGCCTACTGGACCTGCCCCGCGCCGCCTACGAGCGCCTGTGCCGGGAGGGGGTCATCTGAGACGACGCGGCAGACCGGCGGGACGGCCCATTGCCATGTAAGGGAATGAGGGAACGCGCATGAGCGGTTCGCCTGTGCTGTACGAGGTGCGGGAGCGGGTGGCGCTGATCACGCTCAACCGGCCCGAGCGCCTGAACGCCATGAACCGGGCGATGAGCGACGCCCTGCGTGACACCTGGCGCCGCTTCCGCGACGACCGCGACGCCTGGGTGGCGATCATCACCGGCGCCGGGGAGCGCGCCTTCTGCGCCGGCGCCGACGTGCGCGAGCTGGCCGACCGCGCCGGCCCCCCTGCCGAGCCGTTCGTGGCGGTGGACATGGACCCCACGCTGGAGAGCGGCTTCGACGTGTTCAAGCCGATCATCGCCGCCATCAACGGCCACTGCCTGGGCATCGGCCTGACGGTGGCGCTGGCCGCCGACTTCCGCATCGCCGCCGAATCCGCCCGCTTCGGCTGGGTCTTCGTCCACCGCGGCCTCGTACCCGATACCGCCGCCGGCACCTGGCTCCTCTCCAGGATCGTCGGTCTGCAGAATGCCGCCTACCTGCTCTACTCCGGCGAAATCATCTCCGCGACCCGCGCCCTCGACATCGGCTACGTTCACGAGGTCGTGCCCGATGCCGAGCTGTTGGAGCGATCGCTCGCCTTCGCCCATGAAGTCTCTCGCGGTTCGCCGCTCGCCATCGCAGAGACGAAGCGCCTCCTCTACCAGTCCCTCACCCGCGACCCCATGGACCACCTCGCCGACAGCACGGCCACCATCACCCGCCTCTTCGCCAGCGAAGACTTCAGGGAAGGCGTCCGCGCCTTCCTCGAGCACCGCGACCCGGAGTGGAAGGGGCGCTGAGGCCCCTCCTCATCACCAGATCCCGAGCGCCATCTTCACGTCTTCGCTCGCCATCGTCCGCGGGTCCCACGGCGGATTCCAGACGATCTGCACGTCGACGTCTTTCACGCCCGGCAGCTCCCGGAGCTTCGCATAGGCCTCGCCCCGGATAATCGGGCCGAGCGGGCACCCCGGGCTCGTCAGCGTCATCGTCACCAGCACGTCGCCATTGTCGTACTGGATGTCGTACACCAGCCCGAGGTCCACGATGCTCATGTTGATCTCCGGGTCCTTTACCTCCCGGAGCTTCTCCCGCAGCTGTTCGTAGGTCGGCACCTGCGGCGTTTCGGTCTCAGCCATGTCGTTCCTCCTGTGCTGCGGCCTTCGCCTGCCGCAGCGCTTCAAGCAACACGTTCCACGCGAGGAGCGCGCACTTCACCCGCACCGGCAGCTTCGCGACCCCCTCGAGTGCCTCGAGGTCGCCGAGCGATGGGTCCGGCGGTGCGCCCTCCACCAGCATCGATCGTACCTTCCCGGCGACCTCCTCGGCCTCGGCCAGCGGGCGCCCCTTGAGCCGTTCCGTCAGCATCGAGGCGCTCGACTGCGAAATCGAACACCCCTGCCCCCAGAAGCCGAGGTCCGCGATCACCCCATCATCGACCGCCAGGTCGAGGTGAATCTCGTCACCGCACACCGGGTTCATCCCTTCTGCCTGAACGGTCGGGGCCGCCAGCGGGCCGTGGTTCCGTGGCCGCCGGTAGTGGTCCAGGATGAGCTCCCGGTAGAGGTCATCGAACGGCTGCTCGCTCACGCCCTTCTCCAAAAACGCGGTTCACACCCTCGAGTGCCTCGACCAGCGCATCGATGTCGTCCGCGTCGTTGTAAATGCTAAAGCTCGCCCGGCTCGTGGCCGGCACGCCGAGCGCGCGCATCAGCAGCTGCGCGCAGTGGTGCCCTGCCCGGATCGCCACCCCGTACCCGTCGGCGATCGTCGCGACGTCGTGCGGGTGGGCCGCCTCCATCGCAAAGCTCACCACGCCGCCCCGCTCGCTCGCCGAGGCAGGCCCGAACACGCGGACCCCGGCCACCCGGCGCAGCCGCTCCATGGCCAGCTCCGTGAGCTCCTCCTCGTGCCGCCGGACGTTCGCCATCCCGATGCCCTCCAGGTAATCGACCGCTGACCCGAAGGCGATCACGTCCGCGATGTTCGGCGTCCCGGCTTCGAACTTGTGCGGCAGCTCCGCCCACGTCGAACTCTCCGGGCGCACCACCGCAATCATGTCGCCCCCGCCAAGGAACGGCGGCATCGCTTCCAGCAGCTCCGCCCGCGCCCACAGGACGCCGACGCCCGTCGGCCCCAGCATCTTATGCGCCGAGACCGCGAGGAAGTCCGCCCCCAGCGCCTGGACGTCGACCGGCAGGTGCGGCACGCTCTGCGCCCCATCCGCCAGCACCAGCGCCCCGGCCGCATGCGCCATCTCCGCGATGTCGGCGACCGGGTTGATGGTGCCCAGCACGTTCGACATGTGCGTCACGGCCACGAGCTTTGTCCGCGGCCCGATGAGCCGCCGAAGCTCGTCGAGGTCGAGCTTCCCGTCGGCCGTGATGCCCGCGTACCGCAGCGTCGCGCCCTTCCGCCGCGCCAGCAGCTGCCAGGGCACCA